>Ga0184628_10000189_pt1 | contig 36556 bp, 27 predicted proteins | sample PLM4_5_b1_FD_133149 | JGI IMG/M metagenome (GOLD analysis project Ga0184628, IMG submission 133149) | Groundwater sediment microbial communities from an aquifer in East River, Colorado, USA - PLM4_5_b1 | ecosystem: Environmental > Terrestrial > Soil > Riparian zone | place: USA: East River...
ACAGATTCTCTTGTATGTCGTTTTTCAACTCGCGAACTCTGACGAATATTCCCAGTATTTCCGCCATGCCTCCGCGTTCAGGCTGGCTAATTTGGACAGCACAGCCTGGCCAGGAGGGGCGATCGCTTACCCCCAGTATCCGACGGAAGTCAGCGTCCTTCGTCGGTGATCAAGTCCACAGTGGCGGAGCTGAGCCGGGCGCCGGCAACTACATTAACGGATGCACCGCGTCCTTCAAACTTCCTCATGAAGTCCGCGTTGCGATAGGCGGTACCGGGAGAGTTTGCCCACGCGAATATCTGGTATTCGCCCGGCGCCAAACCACGAAGTGAAAAGCGTCCCATGGGGTCGGACGTCGTCGACTTGTAGAACATCGGATTGCTTCTGTGCGATGGCGAGGGCACCACAACCACCGTTGCGCCTCCTGCAGGCATTTGATTTGCGCCTCGAACAAAGCCCTCTACTCCGCCGCCATCGGTGCGGATGAGGACATCGATGGAGCCCAGGGGCCGGTCACCAATGTTGATGCCGTTGTCATAAACGCTGGTGCCTCCTTCCAGGATATCTGCAACGTAGGAATTTGCGTTCAACGCTGCCCCGGGAAGCGTACCGCTGGTTTGTGAGGCAGCGGGAGCAGCCCCCAATGTCACCTGGAAGCGATACAGAGCTTCCGGGACAGCGGGAATCGTGAACGATCCATCGGCGCCAATGGCAGGCTGAAAGCGTCCTACTTGCTGATAAACCGCAATTCTTGAGGCGCTGTCATCAACCTGTAGCGACACTTTTACATTGGCGGCTGCCGGCGAGGGAGCTCCATCAACCAGGATTCGGCCTTTCAGGTCGACTCCGCTATGGACGACCACTCGAATACCATCGATATCCCGGTCTCCAACCTCCACGATGGTTCTTCCATAAGCGAGAGGCGACGCTGCAGCGCCCGGAGGCGCCCCCGGACCATATCCTTTCAGATCGGGAGCGCTTGCAAACAGATCGTACGTACCTCGCGGGATGTTGGGCAGTTCAAAGCGGCCGTTCTGAGGTTCGGCCAGGATTAACGGTGCGCTGACTCCTCCAACAGCATCCTGCGGCCCGCCTTTGCTGCGCGGATACAAGATAAGCTGTGCGCCGGAACCTCTCCCGCCGGCCGCCAGAACCTGGACTACTCCACCAACCGCATCGACTGTGGAATTGCGCACCCCCACCTGGCCCGGGGCTCCCCCGGCGGGATCCGCGCCGGCGGCTTGTCGCGCCGAAGGACCCGTGTCGGCAAGTGGAACGGTACTTGTCACCTGTCCGGAAATTTTCCGAGTTCCACTTAATGGCTGAACACGGATGTTGACTCCGCTGTTCTCATCGCCACCTCGAACCTGGACGGCCATGGCCTGAGACGCTTCTGTCGTATCGGGATAGAACGTCCGAACCGTTGGGTTCACCGAAGCTACCGGAGGAGGTGGTGGTGGCGGTGCGGCGGCAGTCCCACGAACTCCTCCGCCCCCACGCTGCGGGCCACCAGCCTGCCCGGCAACAACATAGTACTGTCCGGGAGGCAGCTTGAAGAGGCGATATTCCCCTCGATCATCTGTCACTCTTACACCAACGGACTGAAGAATTGGGGTGGCATCCTGGTACGTCATTCTCAACGCTTCAACGGAAACATCGGATGCGTTTTCTCCCGTGGTCGATGTCACGCGTCCAGCAATAATTCCTCCGGGAACAAGAACAAATGTCATATCGGTGGTCTTCCCCGCTGTTACCGTTGTGTTTTCCTGAACACTGGGCTGGATTGCAACGCGAGAGGTTCCGAAATAGCCGTCCCTCGAAGCCGTGACCACCTGTTTACCGGCAGGAACATCTCGAATCGTAAACGTTCCGCCGCTGTCGGTAACGGCAGCGGGTGTGTTCACGTTTGGCTGGGCTCCGGGGAGTGATGCAGCAACAGTCACGCCGTTCAAGATAATGACGCCGCCGGTGGCCAGCGGAGTGATCACCGGACCGGCCGGCGGACCCGAAGGACCATTCATGAAAATCTGAACATCGGAGATCGGCTCCATCGTGCCTTCACGCACCACCTTGCCGCGTATTGTTCCGGTCTGGACCTGGGACTGCGCACCTTTCAACGCCGTCTTCAAGGTAATAGTCCCAACGATCAAGATTGCAATTGCGATGAGAGAAAGCTTCTTCATGCTTCACATAGAGGACTCTTCGCTCTCTGCGCTTAACAGGGATGGGGAGATTATTTGCGCTTTGAATCGGGAACGGTGCGTTTTGCCCATATCAGCATCGGCACACCCGCAATGAGCATCGCGATGCCGACGATTGCACCGATTGAACCTTGATGAATCCCCAACGCGTAGTCGACGCTCGAATAAAACATGAATGCGCAGCCCGCAATGAACAGCAGTGGAGTTACTGGATACAGGGGGACGCGAAATGGATTGGGGTTGGCCGCAGGCTGACGCCTCAGGAAAAACAGCGACACACCGGTGAGGAGAAAGAACAACCAGAATGCCGGTGCGGTATACGCCACCATTGTCTGGAATCCGTCGGGAGTGAATGACGCGAGCAGTACCAGAGCAACCGCAATTGCGCCCTGAGCGAGCAGTGCACTGACCGGTGCTGATGCCTTCTCGTTCCATCGACCCAGAGCCCGGAAAATGGAAAAATCCCGGCCCAGCGCGTAGTTTGTGCGTGCTCCTGTAAAAACGGTTGCGTTGAGCGTGGAGAGCGCAGCCGACACCACAGCGATACCGAGCAGCCAGGCTCCTCCATTTCCCCAGGTCGCTTTCATCAGGTCGGACGCGACCGCATTCGACGCCTTCATCCCAGCAAGCCCAAGCACTCTCAGGTAAGCAAGATTCAGCAGCATGTATAGAACGGTGATCACGACAATCCCGATCACCAGAGCGCGTACGATATTGCGCCCCGTATCGCGCATTTCCGCGGTGAGATATGCAGCTTCGTTCCATCCTCCATATGTCAGCAGGACGAAGATCAGTGCCAGGCCGGTGAATCCCAGTCCTCCATCCGTTGATGGCGCAGTCACCGGCGGCGCAGCCGAAGTTGTGAATCCGCCCACCACCACGGCGAGAATGGCCAGACCCAATGCCACGGTCAACGCGTTCTGCAGCAATTTGCTTTGCCGTGTTCCCGCTGCATTGAGCGCAGTGATCGCGATGATGGCCGCCGCGGCGTAGATTGAGGAACTGTGACTCCCCAGTGGCAGAAGCGTCGACGCATAGTCGCCGAAGACAAAGGCGATTGCGGCGATCGCGCCGGTTTGAATCACCATCATGCGCGACCATGCGAAGAGAAAGCCCAGCCAATCACCAAAGGCTTTGCGGAGAAAATAATATTCGCCGCCGGCATTGGGATGGCAGCTGCCGAGTTCCGCGTAACACAGCGCACCGATCAGCGAAAATACGCCACCGGCAATCCACAGTCCGATGAACGTGGTCTCGCTTCCAACACTTCCCGCAACGATGGAAGGCGACCTGAAGATGCCCACGCCAATGACGATGCCGACAATCATCGTCACTGCATCGAACAATGTGAGTGTCGTGCGCGGGCGTGCGACTTCGATTCCTGCTCGGACTTTTGTGCTCATCGAACGATGGCCTCCCGCCACATCCATTCGGATTTCGGCGAGCGTCACTATACCGCCTATCGCGAGATTCGCAGTGCGTGAACTCCGAATTTGTTCACCGTGTCGCTGGCATAAAAGTGCTACATCCGGACTTCGGATTGCAGTAAGCTGCATGCCATGCGAAATCATACGAAATCTCTCTTAAATCGGCTGGGCTTTGTTCTGGCGATGCTGCTGGGCAGCATCGGACTGATCCTCGGAGTTCAGGACTCCAGGGTACGAGACCTTCGAAATGGCTGGGAAATTCATCGCGAATTGCAGATTCCTCCGGGGTCTCAGGCCGCAGTCAAAGACTTTTTCCCGTCGTTCCTTGAATACCAGGACATGGTGATGTTTCATCCGAAGTTTGGCTATTATTCCAGCGGCCGCGTGAGCTTCACCAGTGACTACCAGACGTTTCCAATCGTGCTGGCTCCGTTGTTCGGCCACATGGTCGCAGAACAAATCTTCCACATGTGGGACGGCATGCGCGCCGCGGGCACTCTCGGAGAAAGAGAACAATTCACAATTGCCGAATTTGGGCCAGGCGACGGCGCGATGGCGGAATCCATACTCAGCTATGTCGAGCAGAAATCCAAAGGCTCGGACCCGAAGTGGCGGCAGTTTTCCGATCAGCTGCTCTACATTTGCTACGATCGATCTCCTGCCCTGAACGATATTCAACGCGAGCGGAACAAGCGGTTTGGTGCACGCTTCGCAGCACGAGTGGCCGATGCGACGAGCATGACCGCAACAATTGCTCCTGGCAGTCTAAAGGGCGTGGTCCTGTCGAATGAACTCCCGGATGCTTTCAGTGTCCACAAGCTCATCCTGTCTCCCAGCGGAACTGCGGAAGTGGCGTTTGTCGTTCCAACATTGGCCGGCAAGGATTGGCAGACCATTCGGCCACTTCTTCCTGCGCAGCTTACGAAGACCATCGAAGACGACGACGTTTCCGTTGAGAAAAAATTCTTTTCCGGAATAGCAGAACCGACCCTGTATCTCACGCGAAAGTCGCTGATCTCACTGCTTGAGAACCTGGTCTCCAAAAAGGAATATGAAGACTCCGCCAACGCACTGCAGTTCCAGGAAGTGTTTGTGCCTGTGTCGGTATTTCCAGAGCTGACCACTCATCTTCGGCGATATGCGCCGGTCTTTGCCGGCGTCCTTGCGAGAAACCCGCGAGGGCTGGTGACGTACGTCAATCTGGGAGCGGAAAGTTTCATTCAGGGTACGGCTCAAATCCTGAAATCCGGTTATGTGCTGACGATCGATTACGGCTCCACGTGGAATGGCATCCTTGCCGATGATTCCGCGCATTTTCGGACGTATGGTCCGGTTCACAGACAAGCAAATGTGTCGAATCAGTTTGACGGCGGTGCAACTCCGCAGGAAGTGTCCACGTCCAATCCGTACCTCGGGCCGACGCTCAACGACATGACCACGGATGTGAACTTCAGCCTTCTGTCCGCAGTTGGCCAACTTGCCGGGCTCAAACCGATTTACTTCGGCTCTCAAAGAGGATTACAGGCGGGAACCGGCGTCACTTTGGACATGGCACCTGTCGATCAGCGGGGAAATTTAATTTCTGAGAAGTTCTATCAATGGGCTTCGGACTTCGTGAATCCCAGCGTGTACAAAGTTTTCGTGCAACAGAAAGAGGGCACGGACGACAAGTATATCTATCCGGATAAGCAACCGGAGTCGCTCGGCCTGGATCCATCCAGCCTGACCGAAACAGAACGCATTCGCGCCATCGACATTGAACGGCGTCTGACGGGAGCTGCAGCGCCCGCAGCAGCTCCAGCCCGCTAAACGGTCTTTTAAAAAAGGGGCCAGACGTGTCATTCCCCTTTTTCTGCGCGGCAGAAAAAGGGGAATGACACGTCTGGCCCCTTTTTTCAGGCGTATACTGATTCGGTTTTGCCATCATCCATGGACCCTTCTGCCGAATACACGAAACGACTCAATGAACGCCGCCGCTGGCTGGTGGAGTCTCATCGAAAAACGCAGCTCGTTTCATACCTGCGACTGACAACCGGAGTACTCTCCCTTGTATCTGTATATCTGGTTCTTGTGCTGCATCAGTTTTCGGGCTGGTTCATCCTGCTTCCTGTTGGAACGTACATCGGATTCGTGATCTACAGCATGAGCGTTTATCCAAAAGAGCTGCGCGTCCTGCGTGCAGTCCGGTTTTACGAACTCGGTCTGGCTCGTATCCGTGGTGAATGGGTGGGAAACGGAAATCCCGGAACTGCATACACGGATACAGCGAACCTCTATGTGAACGATCTCGATATCTTTGGCGTGGGATCGTTATTTGAACTCCTGTGCACAGCACGAACGCAGGCCGGCCAGGAAACCCTGGCGCGTTGGCTGTCTGCCCCGGCACCTGGCGCAGAAATACGGCGGCGTCAGGAGGCCGTTGAGGAACTCCGCAACAACGTCGATCTTCGTGAAGACCTCGCCGTCCTGGGACGCGAAATGAAGGCCACCGTTCAGCCGGAAGTGGTCACAAGCTGGGCGACTTCGCCAATACAGATGGAGTCCACGCCAGCTCGAATTGTTGCGCCGATTCTTGTCGCTCTCACCATGGGCACCTTCGCATACATGTGGTTTTACGGTGGTCCGCCCATACTGTTTCTCGTTGCCGTTCTTGCACACGGCGGATTTGGAACCTGGTATCGATCGCGAGTAAAAGGGATCAAGAGTTCTTTCGAAGCGCACGCCCGGGAATTCACCATTTTGCAGTCCACTCTGGAAAGACTGGAACGTGAAAAAGTCTCGTCGCCATTACTGCAGGAACTTCGAGGCGAGTTTGGTTCTGCATCGACGAAGATGAAAACGCTCGTCGGGTACATCACAATGCTCGAGCAACAGAGGAATGAAATGGTGATGTTCCTGGCTTTCTTCCTGTTGTGGGCAACCCAGATTTCCTTCGCGGTTGAACAGTGGCGGAAGCGGCACGGATCAGAAGTAGATCGGTGGCTTCGAGCCGTCGGTGAAATGGAAGCGCTCTGCGCACTTGCTTCATACGCATTCGAACGTCCGGAGGATCCATTCCCGGAAATCGCCGACGGTCCGACAGTGCTCGAGGCCGACGACGTGAGGCATCCGCTGCTGCAACGAGAGCAGTGCGTACCGAACTCCGTCAGGTTCGGCGGAGAGCTTCAACTGATGGTCATCAGCGGCTCGAACATGTCCGGAAAGAGCACACTGCTTCGAACGGTGGGGACAAACGTGGCACTGGCTCTGGCGGGTGCACCGGTGCGGGCGAAGCGCATGAGGCTTTCACCGCTGGCGATCGGCGCAACTCTTCGGGTTCAGGACTCCCTGCTCGGCGGCACCTCACGTTTTTATGCGGAAATACAGCGCCTGCGCGACATCATGGAGCTCACGGAAAAACCGCTCCCGGTGTTGCTGCTGCTGGATGAAATTCTTTACGGAACAAATTCACACGATCGGACGATCGGCGCCGAAGCAGTCATTCGCGGCCTGGTGGAGCAGGGAGCCATCGGCTTTGTCACCACACACGATCTCGCACTTGCGAAGGTAGCCGACGCTCTGGCTCCGCGTGCTGCGAATGCGCACTTTGAAGACCGCCTCGAAGACGGGAAGATGATATTCGACTACATGCTCCGACCCGGCGTCGTACAACGAAGCAATGCTCTGGCATTGATGCGCGCAGTGGGGCTGAAGGTGTGATGCGTGAGGATTATTTGATCGGTGCGACTTCCTCATCCGGCAGAACCGACCTGGCGACATTCCATCCATCTCCATCACGAGTGAATATCGTCAACGCGGCGTTCTGAATTGCCGGCAGGCCAAACAATTCGTCGATGGACATTTTGTTCGCGTAGCCAAGAACGGCCTTGCCGCTTCCTCCGTGCGCAACAATCAAAAGTTCTGAGCCCGCAGCGTGCGATGCCACGATGGAATCCATCGCGCCATGAACCCGGGCATGCATTTCCAGTCGGGATTCCCCTCCGGGTGGTCTGCTGTCGGGAACACGCCAGCGGCGATCGAAGTCCGGATCACGGTCCGCGATGTCGCCCCAGACTCGCCCCTCCCAGTCGCCGTAGTTTCTCTCATCCAATCCATCAATAATGCATGGTGGGCGACGAGAAGCGAGCACAGCCGTGTCCATGGCTCGCGATAGCGACGATGAATAAACGCCTGCGAGTGAAATCCGATCGAAAAATGACCGCCATCGTCTCGCCTGATGGACTCCGTTGGAGTTCAGCGCAATGTCGGTTCGTCCCTGAATTCGCCGTGCCAAGTTCCAGTCCGTTTCGCCGTGTCTGAGGAAATAGATACGCATCAATGTTGTGTATTCTATCGCCTCGTCACAGGAGGCTGGAATGGATGAATTCTGGAAAAGGGTTCTTCGTCAACAGTTCGGCGCTGCGATCGACATGCTGGAGAATGCGATTCGCGCCAGCCCGGACGCGATCTGGTGCGATCTCACGAAGAAGCCGGAGTGGGTCGCCAACGATATCGTGGGGTTCTGGTACCTGGCGTACCACACGCTCTTCTATCTCGATTTTTATCTCTCCGATTCGATGGAGGACTTCGGGCCGCCGGCACCTTTCAATCGCGACGAGTTCGGTCCTGGAGGACTGCTGCCGGAGCAGCCTTACTCAAAAGACGTTCTGCTCGGCTACCTCGATCATTGCCGCAGGAAGTGCGACCGGGCAATCGACTCCATGACGGATGAGAAAGCACGTCAACCCAGCGGCCCGCGACCGGAACTGAAATTGAGTGTCGCCGAGTTGCTTCTGGACAACCTGCGCCACGTTCAGCACCATGCAGCGCAACTGAATCTGATTCTTCGGCAAAAAGCCAATACGGCTCCGATTTGGGTCACCACTTCCAGGCGTTGAGTTCAGTAGTTCCGGCGCATGGACTCGCAGAATGCGTGAACGACTTGCGGGTCAAACTGAGTGCCCGCACATCGAACGATTTCGTTCACAGCCTCGGAGGGGGTTCTACCCTTTCGATAAGGACGATCGCTGGTCAGCGCGTCATAGGAGTCCGCGACTGCAATGATTCGTGACCCCAGCGGAATTTCGGTATTCCGAAGATTGCCGGGATAACCGCCGCCATCGAAACGTTCGTGGTGATGCAGCACAACGAGGCTGGCATTGCGGAAGTCGTCGACGTTGCGAAGTGCGGCCCATCCCCATTCCGGATGCATCCGTATCCAGCCGAACTCATCTTCGGTGAGACTGCCTTCCTTTAACAGGACGCGATCGGGGACGCCAATCTTCCCGATATCGTGCAGGGATGCGGCAAGCACCACTTCCTCGGTCTCGTCATGAGAAAGCCTCAAATGCATCGCAATCTGGCGGCAGTAGTTGGAAACGCGGAAGCTGTGCCCGCCCGTGTAGCGATCGCGCAGATCGATCAGTGAGATCAGGGTGCTGGCCATCGCCAGAGTTTGCTGCGCGGCTTGATCCTCAAGCTCGGCAATGCGAAATGACGTGTCGATATGAAGAGTACTGCTCACAAGAGGACCTCCTGTCCATCCATAAGAGTATTTAGCAGACGGTGGAATCGCTACTGATCCTGTACGGCTCGAAAAACATCGATCCGGCCGAAGCCCAGCTTTCGGTAATATTCCGGATTTCTATTGTCCACATTGACGGCCGTGGAACTTACAGACGTGGTCACTCCGGTTGTCCTTAATCGGAGGACCAGTGCCACGGCTCCAGCAACTTCGGGCGCACTGAAGGAAGTTCCGGAAACCACGGCATAGCCACCTTCCGGATACGCAGAAATAATATTTACGCCGGGCGCATCGACAACGATAGTGCTTCCATAGTTGGAGAATGGCGCCTTCCGGTCGGACAGGTTCGTGGATGCAACCGTAATGACTCCGGCATATGCAGCCGGATACTGCGGAGTCGACGTACTGTCATTGCCAGCTGAAGCCACCAGCAGGACGCCCCGATTCTGCGCATGGACGATTGCGTCGCGCAGGACTTTTGTGTCGTTCAGTGTGCCGAAGCTCATATTGATGATGCCGGCATGGTGGTCCGTCGCCCACCGTATCGCCTTCGCCAGTGTAAACACATCGGCGTTACCGTCATCGTCGAAAGCGCGCAGCGGCATAATCATCGCCGAAGGAGCAACTGCCGCCAGGATGCCGGCGCAAAGCGTACCGTGCCCGTAAGCCGGATTGCGGCCATCGAGGAATCCTGCCGTCTGCTGATCGTCGAACAGCCTCACTCCAGCGCCGTCCAGGAAGCCCGCCGTTTGCTGATCGTCGTCGAGGAACCCGGCCGTCTGTTGATCGTCGTCGAGGAATCCTGCCGTCTGCTGATCGTCGTTCAACCCGGCATTGACCCCGCTCGGCCTGCCTGCGACAAAGTCATAGCCCGAAAAAATATGCCCCACCAGAGCGGGATGGCTCGTGTCGACTTTCGAATTGATGTCCGCGATGAGAATGTTCTGACCGTCGGAGTATTGATGCGCAGCTTCGGACCGAATCAACCCCATGGCCGGCTGATTTCTGTACCACCGGGGATCGTTGGAAACGGATCCTTCGACCAGTCTCGCATGCGCTATTGAAGGAAGACCGAGTCCGCGATTGCTTTCAATCCACTCCACGCCAAGGAATCGAAGTGTCGGGGTAAGAACCGGTAGTGAAGGAAGGCGCAGCAGGTAGATATTGGATCCGGGAATCGAATCCAACGGCGCCGCACCCAGTACTGTCGTGATCAGCGAAAGATTCGCCCCGGGCAGCAACTTCACAATGACCGGTACCGACGTGGCGGCATCCGCATTCACAGCGAAGAGCAGTACTGCAATTACGATAAGGCGTAATAGACGTCCTGTCATATTCACTCCCTCAGGATACCTCTCTAAGCTTATCAAACAACGTCTTCGTTGTCTTCGTTGCCCAATGCACCGATGACGGTCAGGTTGGGCAGGTCAATCTGCAGGCTCAGCTGGCCAACGGGCGTATCGTCGAATTCGAATTCTCCTAGTGCGTCCAGTTCGGCGCTCTGAATGGGCTCTCCGTTCAGCAGAAGATGGACTCTTGCCAGTTCGACAAATCCGCTTTCCGTCCGGGTCATGATCTGGCCCGTTATTTGCCGGTTTTCAGCCTTTCCCGATATTCGGATATGGACATCGAACTCGGCCGTCCGAAGCACCATCTGGCGCGAGTCCACCGCCCCTCGCGCGCCGGCGAATGCAGGCTGCTTGAAGCTATCGAAGATCAAGGCTGCTAGTGCCTGGCCCACCGTCGTCCGGGGTTGCTGAATTCCATAGGCGTCCTTCAGCACAGCTGCAGGAGCATCGGACAATTGAGACCGGTGCAACCGCGAATGCAACTGCCGCCACTCCTCGATACGCGTCCGGCAATCCGGACATTCATCCCCGTGCTTGTCTTCGGTTCGGCCTTCCAAAAAATCAATGATGGCTTCTGTATTCAAGTGCAATTTTTTGTGCCTCTGAACCGTAAAGGGATGCCGAGCCGCACTTAAAATACATCCACAACGCGTTTCTCAAACTTTACCCACAATCGAAAATGGAGCCCAGTGAAACGGGTTGGGATAGACCTCGCGCACAGCCTGCATGGCGCGCCGCAGTGCCTCTCCTTTTCGGGCCCCTCCCTGCCATTTCCGGTAAAACTCGGTCATCAGGGCGAGCGTGGATTCGTCGTTGACGTTCCAAAGGCTGATCAAAAGCGAGCGGGCACCTGCATATAAAAAACCACGCATCAATCCGAGAAGGTCGTCGCTTCCGCTGACCTCACTCAGTCCCGATTTACAGCCACTCAGCGTTACAAGATTCGAGTCGCATTCCATGGAAAACAAATCCATGGCCGTGACATATCCATCGCCAAGCTTGAAGCTGGAAAACATAGGATTATCCTGCCGGAAGGTCGCGTGGGTAGCAATATGTACGAAACTCGACGAACGTGCCGCTTTTGTGAAGTTTTCCCGTGTCGCCTGGCTGCCCGATAGCACCTTTGAGCCAGGAAACAGCATTCCCATGGTTCGCACCTCTTCATCGACCTTTGGGGCAAGTTCATCGGCAACACCAATAACAAGGGGAGTCGTATTGGCTACTTCCGGCTTGCCCATGCAGTAGTGCAGGACAGAAGCGCTCGGAGCATAGGTGATTTCAAACTTGTCGATAAGGTACTGCTCACCGTCGGAGAAGGCATGGAACGGGAGCGAGTGCAACGTCCCATGGGGGATCACAATGAGACGAGGCGTCCGGAGAGCGGGCATCATCGGAGCGATGAGCGCGGCATGGAGTGCCCGCAAATGATGCAGCGTGGCTTCGTAAATCTGGCGCGAATGCTCAGTCACAAAATCCTCGCCAAGCAGAAACTTCTCGAGCTGAAATCCAAGGCGCCGCTGGAGTGTCTGGATACGGCTTGGAGGCGCAAGGCGGCGAAAAACCACAGCGTCGTCTCGTGAAATAACAAACGCCATCACTTCTTCTTTCGTGGAGAAAAACTCGATAACTGTAGTTTCTTCCGGAATGAACTGCTGGACCGATTCCAGTTCAGCCACATGAACCTGTTGCAGCGACACGTACTCCGGATCCTTCAGACCGACTTCCCGGAGCGTTCTTGCCAGTTCCTCTTCCCTGGCAACGACCGCTCCCATTTCCTTGTTTGCCCAATCCGACCGCGTTTCCGGTTTGGAACGGAGATACTGGAGATTCAACTCTTCCCGAAGCCTGTGAATCTGGCGCAGCAGAGAAGTCTCTTCTCTCGGCTGCACTGTCGGAACATGGTGCGCCAGCAGTTCCACCAGGCTTCGCGACCTGGCACGTTCACACCAGGAATATGCCTTCCGAATGGGATCGACGCTGCTTGCGAGGCTGAGACGAACCAGGGCTTCGTACACCTGATTGCGACCGTGCAGAAACGTGATCCGCAGGTCGTCCTGCTGAAGTTGCTGGTGATGCAGTTCCAGATCCTGCGCGGCAAGCTGATATGCCTGCTCTGCCTTATCCAAATCCTGACTGCGCTCCGCAATCTCACCGGATAACACATGAAAAGGAAACAGCACGAGCGGCGCATTGGATTCTTTAATGATGGACGACACGGCGGCGGCGCAGGATTCCGCCCCTTTGAGGTTGTCCATCGCCAGAGCGATTCGTCCCAGAAGCACCAGGCTCAGCATGCGACGCGAGGGGATTTTCAGGATTTCAAAGCGCATCCGGGCCTGGTCGGCCAGCGCATGGGCTTCCCAGTATCGTCCGAGCGTCAAGTACACTTCAGCGCGATGCAGATCCAGAACCGCGATCCAGTACTGATTTTTTTCGGCCTCGAAGCCTTTCTGGGAGACCGCAAAACTCTCCAGCGCTTCCCCAAACCGACGCATCTGCATCAGAGCAGCGCCGAAGAAGGCGCGGGCCTTTGCTTCTTCGTACTTCATGCCAATGCGGCGGCACTGCTCGACGGCTTTCCATGAAATGACAGCGGCATCCCTGGAGATATTGAGCTGCAGATAAATCTGAGACTCGTCAAGGTCGCACAGTGCGAGGTACCGCTCGCTTCCTGAAGCCCTGAAATGGTCTCTCAGGCGGGCAAATGCTGCCAGCGCGTCGCTGTACCGGCCGCGGAGAAAGAAGAAATAGGCGCGATTGTATCGGACGTTTGTGAGCAGTTCACCAAGACCCAGTTCGATGCTGGCCTGTTCCGCGCGCTCGAACATCGCATCGCATTCTTCCAGGCGGTCGATCTGAGACAGTGTGCACCCGAGATTCGCATACACCTGGGCGGCGGCGGCGCGATCCCCAGTGGATTCGAACACCTCCAGAGCCTTGATGTAGTACTCGTAGGTACGAACGTGTTCATCAAGCCTGAAATAAAGATTTGCGATATTGGTGCATAGCCTTGCGTATCCGACCCTGTCGCCATTTTCATTCAGCCATCGCTCCGCAGCCGACGCCACTTCCAGCGCTTCGTCGTATTTTCCGGCCTGCGTCAGAGCGCTGAGGTATCCGATTCGAACCTTTGCGGCGAGGGGACCATTTCCGTTCTTTTCACACTGGTCGAGTGCGCGAATGTACCAGGGAATGGCTTCCGTGTATTGCTCGTTGGCGGTAAGGCTGTACGCCATCATGCGCCACGCATCGAGCAGCAGGTCGCCGTCATCAGCGCCGGTTGCAAGTTGCAGGGCGTTCCGGGCAATGGAGACACCGGTGGAAGAGGCCTCATTGCGCGGTTGTCCGGCAAAGGGCTGGGACTGGCGAATCTGATCCCAGAATCTATCGAAAGTTTCCCGAAGGTTCATGGCCGGTTAGATATCGAGCAGCCGTTTTAGCTTTTCAAGACATCGGGCGCGCGTCGGCCCGACACTGGCGACGGGCATTTTCATTTTTTGAGCGATGTCGACATAGCTGGGTTCATCCACATCGAAGTAGAGCAGGCGTAAAAGCTTTTCGCATCGTTCCGGAACCTGGAGCATTGCCCGCTCGACTTCAAATTCCTTTTCGAGCACTTCTATCCGCGAATCGACGGCGCCATCAAAGTCCTCTATCGGGACCTGGGGCTTTTGTGCGCGCAGGAATGCATAACCGCGGCGGCGCGTGACGGTAATCAGCCACGCCGACAGTGTTTTTTCGTTTCGCAATTGATGGAGACTTCGGTGCAGTTCCAGACAGACTTGTTGAAAAATGTCTGCGGTGTCTTCCGGTTGAGGGCAGAAGGATCGCGCTATAGAGTAAATAAGCCGCTGGTAGCGGCCAATTAGCGCATTCCATCCGTCCTGTTCCTGTCGCAGACACGATTGAATCAGGTCGTGGTCTGGGGAATTCATCTCGGGAATCTTAACCTGCTGCAGGCTCAGGAACGGCGAGATATCGGGATCCGCAGGCAATTCCAAATCGTGAGAACGTTCCGGTTACCAGACAGACGTCCCTATTTGGACTTGCCGTTCAACGCCAAAACGTTCGTCGGCGAAGACTCCGCCGAGTGTGACGGCATGGATGCCGAAGGGCAGAGCTGATGATTGATTGCGAACAGAGCCAGCTCCACCCGATTGTAGACACCGAGTTTGTCGAAAATATTGGTCAGGTGGTGTTTGACGGTGTATTCGCTGATGCCAAAGGTTTCGGCAATATCTTTATTCGTCTGGGCCTGAACCAGAGCATCCACAATCTGCAGTTCACGCTTGGTCAAACCATAACGGGCTTCAGTCGATCCGGACGCAGGCGTGGTGTTTGCGGAATCGCCGTTTTGCATCAGGCCGGTCTCCTGCTGCGGTCCTCGCCCGCGAAGGAACTGCACCAGCTCCGTCGTTACACCGCGGCCAACCCAAATATCGCCCGATGCGACCGCGCGGACGCAGCGGAGCAGGAGCTCCGGCGGTGTCCTTCTTCCGATCACTCCGTGTGCGCCGTAACGCAGGGCTTCGATTGTTTGAGTGGGCGTCAGATCCTGGTTGATGACAAGAATCTTGGCTTCCCCAGTGGATATCTGAGTCATAAACGGCGCGAATTTATCGCTGGTAATTGCGATATCCACGAGCAGCACCTGAGGATGGAACTTGTCGATTTGCTGCATCAGTTCCTCCTGGGTATTGGCGCAGCCGACCAGCTTCAGGTCTTTGGTGCCTTTAAATATGGAATTCAGACTATCCGACAATATCGAGAAGTCGCTGGCGAGCAGAATAGAGATTTTCTTCGGAGATTCGACCATCCTTAGCCTCCTGCACTGATGCTTACCGATCCCTGGTAAGCTCTAACTTTGTAACCCGGAGACGTGGCAGGAGCAAGCAAATTTAAAACGGATTTGAAGCCGATTTGTAGCTAAAGACAGGCCGGTTTAGCGGGGTCTGGCAGCTTTCGGGATTACGGTCGACTGTTCGTCAAGCTCAGACTGACACGAAGGACAGTAGCCCAGGACGGGAAGGATAAAGTCCGCCGTTCCAGAGGCATGGCCACCCACCTTCTCCAGAATCTGTGCGAATGGCACACCGGGGGAATTGGAGCACGACCCGCACCGGTATATGGCAGCCTCTGCAAGAAAAACGGTGTGTTGCGACACCGTCACGATCAGCTTGTCTAACTCCTTCACGAACACCTCCTGAACCATTCCAAATCCCGACTGAGAATTTACAATTTGGCTTAATTCCCAACAATGGAACTTTGGTTCTATCCGGCTGAAGGAATAGGGCACTAGAGGCGACTCAAATGGAGGAAGGCTTCAGAAACAGATCCAGTAATCCGCGGCGTCCTTCAGCTTCCGGAAGTCCGGCCAGTTCGGTCGCCAGGGCATTTATGGCGCGGTAGAGATGTTTGCTGCCGGCAGGATCCAGTAGATTTCCCGAATTGATGGCTTTGATGCAGGCGCGGTAATCATTCGGAAGCCTCCAGTGAATCCCATTGCGGAGCAGCCTCTCGATATCCACATTGCTGATCTCGTCGGATGAACTGGAGCGATTCAGAATGACGCGAACCTTGTCGGTGGATTCCAGCTTGTTCAGGTAGGTCAGCAGGCGTTCGGTACGCCAGATAGCCGGCAATTCCGGCGTGAGAACAACCACGATCGCCTGACTGTTATGGGCAATCACCTCCACCTGATCTTCCGTCATCGTTGGGGGAAGGTCGACGATCGTATGCGCAAACGTGTTCTGGCTGACGTCCAGAAGCTGCTCCAGCCGTTCGGCAGGTATTACCGTGTTGGAGGCATACTCGCGAAAGCCCGCAAGCAGATAAAAGCCGTTGCTCTTCTGCATGTAGCTGTCCAGAAGCACCGAATCGAGACGCGCTCCAGCCGCCAGTGCATCGCTTATGGTGAATGCGGGCTTGATATTCAGGTAGGCTGCCGCGTCGCCGACAGGCCGGTCCAGATCCAGCAGGGCGGTCGATTGTTTGGAACGCGCCGCAATGATGCCTGCAAGATTGACCGCAAGCGTTGTCGCTCCGGATCCATGCTTGGCCGACGTAATGCAAAAGAGCTTTCCGCGCTTTGCAGACGCCGGATTCATGGTGCGACTTCTATCGACCAGGTAGCGATGAAACGCCTCAAGCAGTGTCGCCTGCGAAACCGGATTAGGCAGATATTCACGGGCGCCCGATCTCATCGCCTCAATGATCAGCTGAGGGTCCGTGACATTGGAAGTGATCAGCAGTCGCGACTTCGGTAACGCCGCCTGAAGTACCTGGAGGGTTTGCAACCCGGTCGACGAATCTCGAATCTCGACAATGATAATGTCGGGATTCGCTTCGACGATCCTGCGCGTCGAATTGTCCGACGCCGCCGAACAGGCTTCTTCACTGCGCACGACCATTGCAGCCATACCGGTTTGCGCGATCTGCATATGCAGAGATTCCGCGGTATCCTTCGCCGCAACGACTCCAACTCTGATCTCTTTCAAAAAAACTCCTAGCCCGTAACGAGCGCATACCCGTCACACTGGCAGGTGAACATGGCCGAACTCGACATCATCAACCATGGCGTCACCCAATTGCGCCGAAGGCCGTTTATCGGCTGGCCTCCCCGGATACGATACTCAACGGTGGCTGAATTCCCATCGGTACTGCTCTCAGCCCGGCTTTCCTCGGACAGCATCTCAACGCTTCCTGCATTGGATATCATTTGCTTAAGTTCCTCGTTCTACTAGATTTAACTGGCACCCAGCCAATCCTTGGACGGGTTGCCAACCAGCAAAATCCTAAGTTCGAGTCACTGAACCCGATATTGAACGAAGGTGACCATCAATCGGTCAAAGGTGCCATACGGCCCCAGAGGCGCTTGAGCTGAAGGCCCTTATCTATCAACGAGGAAAGTAATATGAGGGCGTCCGGAATTGGTAGTTCGAATGATGCAGGCTGAGGTATCGTAATTTCCCATATGGCGAGCACTGCACCCGAACGGATTGCAATATCGGACCTGGAAAAGAAAATTGAGACTGCCGGTAAGTTAATGATTGTCGACGTTCGCACGCCAAAGGAAATTCAGGAATCGGGCGCCGTCCCGAACGCGATCCACGTTCCTGTGGATGAGGTGGATCAGCACATCGCTAAATTCCCGAAGGGCAGCGAGATTGCGTTTTATTGCGGAGGAGGCGGCCGGGCTTCGCGGGCCGCAGAGACGCTCTGGAACTCCGGCCATCGGAAGGTTTTCTACTTCGGATTTCGGGATTGGAAACGGCGCAACCTGCCAACTGCGAAAACTGCGAAACCTCTGTAAATCGGAGATCGCGGCCTATCTGCGTGCGCGAAGGGCGTTATTGAGCGTCTTCTGGTTCCACGCAATGACTTGATTCACCCATTCCAGATTGGCCTTCGCACTCGCATTGAGATCCGAAACCACACCCGACCACTCCGCCGAGCTATAGCCGCGATATTCTGCTGGCCGAACCGAATAAGAAAGAGTCTTAAGTTTGGCGGCCGAGCTAACCGCCTTCTCCGCAACCCGGCGAGCTTCCCGTAAATTTGTTTGTGCCAGTCCATAGGCCTGGCTGACTTTCACCAGCGCCCTGACGTTGTCGGGTTCCAGTTCCAGAAGTTTGTCTCCGTATTTCATCGCCATGCTGACATCCCCTTTGGCGATGTAAAGGTCCACCAGATCTTCATAGGCTCCCGGAAGCAGCTGGGAACTGGGAAATTTCTTCTCAAAGTTCAGCAGCAGTTTGATCTTTGTGAAGAGGTTACCTTCGTTAGAAGCCCTCTGGTAATCCGTAAAGTCTGCTGTGCCCTTTGCCCAGGCATATTCCACACGCTTGCTGTCCGCCGGCACCTTGAAATCGATATTGGGTACGGTTCTTGCTGCTTCAACGACAACTTCCTTTGCTGCAGTTCTTTCGGTTCCTCCCGGAAAGTAGGTGAAGCTGCTTACGCGTCCGGCAACGACGTAGTAATGACCCTGCGGAACATCCGTGAGACGGAAATGACCCGCTGCGTCGGTCTCCGAGAGGCTGAGCAGATTTGCGCCGATTGTATCTTCAACCGCGATGACAGCTACTCGAACTCCAGCCTTGGAACCGGTGCCTTCCATCTGAATGGTTCCGGTGATGATTCCTGTCCCGGGCGCGAGACGGCCGGGAGCTTGTGCAAAGAGCGTCGTCGAGACTGCGAACGCGATGAAGAGACCGCGCATAGAAACCTCCGAGCCAGCGGAAATATTGCCAGCCATACTCTCACAAAATGGTTAGTTATTGGATCTGATCAATGTTCAATTCTCAATGTTCAATTTTCATCCGAGTCGGATGGGAATTGAGAATTGAACATTGATCAGATCCAATAATTAGGGGATTGAGGGGTCTGTCCCCATAACTTCCCGGATGATTCGATGGCAGGTGTGCGATTGACCGAGTTCGCAGACATGAAGCCGGTCTGCGCGAAACGTCATTCGACGAACGCGTAGATCCACATCCGCTGGCTCCTTGCCTTTGAAGCTGCTCAATGTAATGTGCGGACGGAAATTCATGCCGACCATTGGAGTGCCATACGTTCGCAGATAATGTTTTGCAAACGTGAGTCGGCGGCCGGAGAAGCGTTCGAGACTCCAGGTCTTCTCTACGCCGTAACTTCGATTCAAAAATCGAATGGTTCGTCTCACGATTCTTTCATGAAGATTTTTCAGCCAGTCCGGCTTGCTGACCATCATCACGGGCATGTCGAAACCAGTAGTCTGGAGACTTCCCCATTGCGCGGTATCGACGATGAGCTGCAGTTCGTTCAGGAACGGATCGAGGTCTACAGCCCGCACCGGAATGTGGTACAGCGAAATGTGGGGAAGAAACGAACGCTTGCCGAGCCGCCACAATCCTCCCATGCGATAAAGTTTTTCACTGAGTTCGAGGGCATGATCTCGTACCAACGCCGGCGGCAGTATGACAACGTCGTAGTATCCGGGCCAGAGCATTAACGACCCGACCGCGCGGACTCTTCACGCAGCGCGGCAGCAATTTCAGGCTTGTGGATCAATTCGAAATAAGGTCCGAGCTCGAAATCCAGAAAGAACCGGGCATGCGCCGGTGTCGCCGCAGCCAGCAGCGCCGACGTGGCCATGCGAATGGAGTCCCGCGACGTATCCATCGGAATCGTCTTCTTCAATTCTTCAAATACCTGACGGTACGCCAGCGGCAGATCCTTCTTCTCGTTCGATGTCCTTCGCATCAGTTTCAGCATCGCGTCGATTTCGCCAGCCGGATAAACCGGGTCCCCGCGATACAACGGTCTCGATTTCAGCTTTGCCACATCACTTATCACCTTGCCGATAAGCTGAGACTCGGTCGCCAGCCGGGTGTAATCGACACGCTCGGGCGTATCACCGGCGCCGTGGTAGTCGACGTATGTGCCGTCGCTGAAAAACAGAAATGGCACACGCTTGTCTGCAAATGGCGCGAAATCGCTGCGCGGACCGATCAAATCCGCGCCGACATTCAACATGTCCTTCCTGCTGTTCTTTCTAATGATGGACGACAGCTCCGATGAATACTCCGTGCCCAGCACAATCAGGGTCCAGTCACGCAGATCGATAAAATGTCGGCCGAGCGCGTCAAATACAACAGCGGCAAGGACGTTTTCCAATGGAACCGTTGGGTGTTCTGCAAAATACAGCGATCCGTTCAGGCCCTGCTCTTCATCGTCAAACGCAACCATGACGATGGATACGGAAAGTTTCGCCGCACTCAGGTTTCGCGCCAGCTCAAGCAGAACTGCCGTTCCCGCAGCGTTATCGCTCGCCGATGGGAACCCCGGGCCCTGCCCATCGTAATGGGCACCTGCCACTATCACTTTGGGAGAGTTGCCGAGACGCGCGACGACATTTCGCCGATTGCCGCCGAATTCCTGCATCTGGACTTCGAATCCCATGCCGCGAAACTGATCTGCAATGTAATTTGCCGAATCCACTGCGCCCTGCGTGCCCGCACGGCGGCCCTGTCGCGCCGAATCCGCCAGCCATGACACATGAGAATGTATTCGCTCAACAGAGCCGGCTGGAACCGCAGGAGCTGACGACGAAATCGTGGAAAGAAATACGAGTGCAACGAAAACGGTAAAGCGGATCGATCGAAACATCGTGAGAGCTCTGATTTAGAAATGGAAAAGAATGCCTATGCTGACTTCGACAACATTCATTGTGTCCCCATTGACGCCCACCAGGCTGTAGCCACGCACGTCTCCCTGTACTCCGATGGGGCCGGGTAACACTTTCACGCCGCCGCCATAGTTATACGCAAATTTCGACCCAATGTCGGAGATTCCACTTCCACTGACAAGAAAAGTCCCGAGACCTGCCGTGACATACGGTTTCACGACAGGCAGTGGAATGGTCAGGACCAGATTTGTGTTCATGACGAGCGCGTGCGAATTGGAGTCGATAAAGTGGTGCGTGTAAGCAATCGTTGTTTCGTGCCCCACAACCTTGCCGCCGCCAAATCGAACTCCAAACGTGCCGGCTTTCAGGGGGTTCTTTACGATTTGAGTAATTGCCCCTCCGGCATCCGGCACGCTTTCGAGAGTGACCACTCCAGCATCCTGTTGTCCAAGAAACAATGCCAGATCCGCGGAAAATGCGGGAACTGACATCATCAAAAACACAATCGCGAACAGACCTGCTGTTTTCATCCAGCCACTATAGCGCATGCGAACAGATCAGGACGCGACTGGTTTCCGGCACAACACCTGATACTGAGCGCCGAAGGGCAGGCTCACAAGACGCGGCTCAAGCTTTCTGAGAAAGCCAAGCGATTTCGGAAAAATGAAGAGAAAGTCGGTGTGCAGCACTTCGAGTCCGCCAGTTCGAATCAGGCCCTGCGCCTCGGGTGCACTGAGCGTAATCGCATCGCGGTCGAATGGGATGCGGCTCATCACGTATCGTGTTCCCGGATTCCATGGATTGTTTTCGCAGAGTGCGAGCAGCCCGCCCGGCCTCAATGCACGATAGATGTAATCGATCGCACCGGCACGTTCCTGAGGTGGAATGTGGTGGAAGACACCATTCGTGAACACCAGATCAAATCGGCCATCCGGACGGTACTGATCCAACGTGGAAAACGTGGCTCGCTTGTCCGTAATCGTGCGCATCGCGACGCTCAATGAGGATTCGGATACGTCAACGCCAAGCAGAGAGGAGACACCATTGAGCTCGAGAAGGAATGGAATGTTTGTCGCAGTGCCGCAGCCGAAATCCAAAACCGAGGCCGGGCGAAACTGCAGCTCCAGAAGGCGGCCTTCCAGATGTTCGACGCGGCCCTGCGCGAAATAGTCTTTCGTCTCGCCGGATACGGAAAGACCTTCGGCCAATGCCGAGTCGTATTCCGAAGCGTATGCGTCAAAGCCGGGTTTCGCCGGATTCTTCACGGTTTTCACCGCCGCCGCATCCTCAGAATGCTAAGGAAGAAGATAGACAGAATCGTTTGAAAACCAATGGCGGTAAGTGCCGCTCCGGGAATCACCACGCGCATGGTGTGCGCATAGTCGAGCGAGCCGAAATTGACCAGCCGCCACTGATTGATCGAGACAATCAGCAGGGACAGCCCCACCAACAGGAGAACGCAGCCGGCCACAAGTCCGCGTTCGAGTTCGACAACGTCGAAAAATCGCTCCAGGCGTGGGTCTTCGGGCATCAGCCCCTCGCTGATGGCAAATGTCTTTGAAAATAGTGCGAACAACACCGACTGGTATCCGCAGAGAATGGCGAGGGTCGCAAACAGCAAGGTATGCGCGTCGAACGTAACACCCATCACGGTGAGTCCCGGCAATGCAACGGCGTATGCCACGAGGCCCAGCAGAATCAGCAGCAGCCCGGGCATGAAGAACAGCCACTTCGGGCTGTACATCAGAAAGAAGCGAAGTGTCCGCCATCCATCGCGAAACGTTCGCAGATGCGGTGCATGAGCCTTGCGTCCGTCCGGATGCAGGGTAATCGGCACCTCTGACATTTTTTCGCGGCACATGCTGGACTTGATGATCATCTCGGTCGCAAATTCCATTCCGGTGCAACGCTGATCCAGACGCCCATACAGCTCCCGGGTGAAGCCGCGCATGCCGCAATAAATGTCGTGGACCGGAGTTGCAAACCACCACTGCGCCATCCGGGAGAACATGGGATTTCCCCACCAGCGATGAAGGAACGGCATTGCCCCAGGCGCAATTGTGCCTCCGCCCACCGGCAGACGGCAGCCCTGCACCAGGTCGTAGCCCTGACGCAGACTCTTCACAAAGCTGGGGATCTCGAGAAAGTCGTAACTGTCGTCGGCATCGCCCATGATGATGTACTTGCCGCGCGCAGCGGCAATACCACCCATCAGCGCACTGCCGTAACCTTTATCTACAACTGCGACGACTCGCGCACCAAGCCGGGTTGCGATGGCACTGGAATCATCCGTGCTGCCATTGTCCGCGATGATCACTTCCCCGCTGATGTTGTTCTCGCGGAGCGCGCGAAATGCTTTTTCGATGCATGTTCCAATCGTGTCTGCTTCATTCAGGCACGGCATCACTACCGACACTTCCGGCGCCGTTTCGATTTCCATTTCCAGCTGATTTTCAGTTCGACTCGAACTCATTCCGAACCTTTCCACATTTTCTACGGTGCTACAATTCCGCCCTTATGAAACCGGGCCGTTTTGAAATTGCCGTACTGGCGCTGTTTCTCATCGTCTGCATCTATCAGCTCTTTATACCGCCTCTGATCGGGATTGCAGACAACGGTGACTTCGCGCGCCTGCGTTATCCTAACGGACTTTCAAGAATCCCCGAAGAGAGCCAGGATCAGAGGTTCAAGTACGTCTATTCCAAGTATGCGATCGTGCCGGAACCGGAGGTTGGTATTTACTACTTTCATACCTCCTCACATCTGTTCGTCGGCGCAGCCCGATGGTTGAACGTGCTCCTGGTCAGCCGCGAGACCTTCGATATCCGGATGCTGGGCGTTCTATATCTGATCTGCTTCCTTCCGGGCTTCTATCTGATTCTGATTTTCAGCCGCCGGTTCGCCTTCAAGTGGCGATGCGTTCTTGCGGCCGCGCTGCTGATCGTTTTTACGGATACGGCGTACACGGCCTACTTTAACAGCTTTTATTCCGAACCCACGGGGCTGGTGGCTTTAATCATCGCTGTCGGCTGTTCACTGCTGTTGATGGAACGACGTGCCGGATTTGTTGCTCTGGCTGGATACTTTGCCGCGTCCGGACTCCTGATCACCGCAAAACCGATGTATGTTCCGTTCGCGGCGCTGTTCATTCCGTTTGGAATTTATCTGACGCGATTCGTCTCGTTCCGATTCCGATATGCACTGACCGGTGCGGTTTCGTTTGTATTGCTGGCGCTTGCTGTTACTTACCAGGCTGTCACGCCGGAATGGCTGCGCATGAAGGCAAGTTATATCGCCATATTCAGCGTTCTGCTTCCGGCATCGCCGAACCCGGAGGCCGATCTGCTCGCGCTGAACCTGAGGCCGGAGTGGATTCGCTATATCGGCACATCTCCGTACGACGCGGACGGCCCCGTGGAAAAAGATGCGGCATTCCGCAAGGAATTTACCGATCGAGTCCGTACGCCGACCATTCCGTTGTTTCTGCTCGCGCGGCCGGCACAGCTTTACCGCGTCGCTTCCCACATTGCGCCGCAGCTGGTAGAAACGCTTCCCGTTTACGCGGGCTACTATGAGGAATCGAGTGGAAAACCTCCACGAACCAAACCGTCGGCGCCGTGGTCCAGCCTGAGAGCCAGGATTTTTCCGTCCTCGCTCTGGATGTTGATTCTCTATTTTATTTCCGGAGTCCTCGCGTTAGGGATGGGCCTGCGCCGTCCGTCCGACGAACTCATGCGAGGGATGCTTCTGCTCTACAGCCTGCTTGTGGCATTCGGCGCCATCATCTTCCTTGTCCCATTGCTCACGATGGCCTGGTTCGACACACGCTACTCCATCACGTTCGTGTCTGCGTTCGACATGAACCTGGTGATTGCCGCCAGCTTGCTGTTGCAATGGATGCTGTTCCCGCGGGAACGGGCGAGAAAACGGGGATAAACCGCGGACTACTTGCCAAGATTATCGTCGCCGGATTGTAACATTGAAACATTTGCAGGCCACGAGGTTAAACTCATCGCTACCTAGACCCTCTAAATGAGCCTATTGCAACAACTCAAGGACCTCTCGATCGAGATCAGTGAATGTCGCATATGCGATTCCCAAAAGATTCCTTTAAAGCACGCTCCGCCGATGGACCGAGGTCAGGGAACTTCTGTCTTCGTGATCGGCGAGCAACCAGGCCGGACCGAATTGAAAACAGGAGTCGCCTTTTCTGGGCTTGCGGGAACCCGGTTAATGGATTGGCTGACACGCGCCGGACTCGGAACCACTAGAGAAGAAATCCTACAGCACGTGCATTTGACCAGTTTGTGCAAATGTTCAGTACTTTTTAAGCGCGACTTCGACAAAGCTGCCCGGAACTGCTTCCCCTTCTTAAAACGTCAGATTGACCTGATCTGTCCGAAGATTTGCCTAACCTTAGGTGCAGTACCTTTGCGAGTTCTTTTTGACTACAACGGTCCCCTAGACAAATTGATAGGCACGGTATGGGATGAGAAAGCATTTGTTCGTGAACGCCTTTTTCCCGTTCTGCCAAACGGTTGCAAAATTGTGCCTTTGCCACATCCATCGCCAAGCAATAGATGGATGAACAGCGCTGAAAACAAGGTTCGACTTGGGAGCGTACTGGAACGAATAGCGATTGAGCTAAATAGATGAAAGTCTTACCCGAAATCTTGATCGTCGTGATCCAACTTGCTCTGTGCGCAATCCAGTTTGTGTCTTCAATACGTAACTACCTCTTTGTGGGCGACAAAGACGAGGCACTACGAACAATACTTCCTCTTCAGATTACTGTCCTTATCATCTACGTTGTTCTTCGCGGCGTCGTAGATCGACGCACTTTTTCGGAATTATCAGACGGGCTGAAGCAAGCTTTCAGCGAAGTGTCCGAACGAATCGACTCCTTTCTCAATTCTGTGTCATCAGTGAAGACGATTCATCAGGATGAGTTTTATAGACTCTTCGGTACATCGATTCGTTCGGCAAAGAATAGTGTTGCGATTGCGCATTTGGATACCCATCCACCGGCGCTCGTTGGTACTACGGAGCCGTCTTACTACAAAGAGTTGGCTTCGCAAATGAAGAGCCGCCCATATGTCCGGTTTCGACGCGTCGAACGGCTGACTGCTGAAAAGATTCCGTGGATAGGTAAACTAATTCAAGAGTACCGCGGGCTCAAGAATGTATCTCTTGGATGCATCGATTTGGGAACGGCTCCGCGCAAACCGCCACATGTAAGCGTTCAACTTATAGACGATTATCTAACTTTTTTAGTCGCAGTCGCCGCTCATTACCCACACTCCGGGAATCGTGACGTCATCATTCAAGACAAAGCCGCCAACACAATATGGGTATCGTACTACGACACCACTCTTTGGAACGGATCGATCAAACTCATCGAGAATGGCGATGTAAACGAAGAGACTTGGAGCAATATCCGGAAATCATTTAATGCGTAAACGGCTCAATTTTCTTCAATTTCGAGAACCGGTAAGAAACGCTTGTGACATAGTCCTATCGATTCAACGCAGGCACTCGAGCCGTATTCTAGAAGGGAGCAAGAAATATGAGCTCCGTCGTGTACTCCCACAAAACCTACCGAGCCGAGTCTTTCTCTATGAAACAAATGGGGAGCGACGAATTAGCGGACACTTCACGGTTCATCAAATCGTAATTGGACCACCTGAATTAGTTTGGGAACATACAGGCACCCGCGCAACGACACGCGAGCGGTTCTTCGAATACTTCAAGGACAGCGAGACGGCTATTGCTTACGAGATTGCAACAGCCGTCGAGTACGAACAGCCGATGTCGCTTGACGAAATATCCAGATTAGAACCGTCGTTTGACGTCCCGCAAACGTTCTTGTACTTGGACAAATTCCCGAGCCTCAAAGCTGCACTTCATAAACGGTGTTTGGAGGAAAGTTCGTCGCTCGCTCGAGGTAAAGTTGCGCTTCAATCATTTCGGGATCGCGACATCGCCAGGTTCACCGCCCTTGTAACTCGACACATCACCCACTCATATCTTGAGACTGGGCCAAAATACGCTCAGGCCCTAATCAGAATGAATACCTTGGACGAAGATCCCGACGGGATTTTTACCATCAGAAAACTGATCAAAAGGATTCTTGTTTCTGGAGAATTTGCCGGATTTACGGTACTCACGGAAAAAATCGGTGGTTCTGTCAAAACCGGCCCGACAATGTTGATACCGAAATACCGGGACAAAGGAATTGGTCAACAGGTACGTGTTGCGTTGCACGAGGGACTCATTCGAGCTGGACAGCGGAAAATATATTGCACCGTCCCTGCGAATAACGTCGGGGCGATTACTTACCTCCTGAAAAGCGGTTACGCAATCGAGGGCTTTCTAGAACGACACTACCACGGAGATCATGACGAACTTGTCTTCGGTATGATGCTCGAAGAACCGCACGGAGAACCTACGGAAGCTTTCACGCGTTCATCGCGAAAGACAAAGACCGTAACACGACTGAAGAGTATCTCATCCAGCGCAGTGACGTTTACCCAACGTATTTTCAGCAGAGATTTCGCGCCGGTTGACTCTGTCTGGACTCGTCGTCAGCTTGAAATCGCAGCGGGTTTTAAGAAAGGTGCGCGTGCTTTTAAGTCGCGGCTTGCTTATGTCGCCAACATCGGAAAGGTAATACTGGCGATCGTTCTTTGCGTGTTTAAACGTGGTGGGAGTGTAAAGCTGGTTTTGTTGAGCGAAACAGAAAACCATCAGAGCTTGACGGCGCTAATCAGGTTCGCGGAAAAATCCGTGCTGAAGCTGCTACCGAGGCGAGCCCGAAAGTTTTACGCACACGTCCCACTCATAGACAGTGCAACAGTCGCGGCATTCGTGCATTCCGACTACTCCGCCGAAGGCATTCTTCAGAAACCATACAATGACTTTTATGACTACATTGTTTTCGCGAAGCCCGCTCAGGACGCCAAGGAAAAGGTTTGAAACCTCGCGTTGTAATTTGTGGGGACTCAACCACTGAAAACGCTTCTAGCGGCAGCTAAGGTGGTATAAAACTAACAGTGGTCGGGACTTAACAAATAAGAGGTTATCTCGGTAATTCTGTGGATCGATAAACCCCGATGTTCGCGAACCTGAATCTGGCTTAGCACGCGTAGGAAGGATCAGCCTGCGGGTTGGCCGTCGTTCAAATCCTGCTGTCGCAGAAAGCGTCATTTGTTGGATCGTCGTTGAGGCGCCGATGACCACAGAGCGATCGGAGCGGCCAGCGACAAATCGGAATTTGAATACAACTCCTTAGCAACAGCGGGAATCTGACGTCGCACGTCAGGCATGTATTCCAGAGATGTTGCATGCACTGTTTTTCGTGAAGCATACATGAGATCAACGGAAGGCGCAGAACACCAAGGCGTTTTCGGATCGGCTCCACAGAGCGCAAAAGGCCTCGACCTACTTGCCTGAGTTCTCGCCGCCGAAGTATTCCTTTCGGGCGCGGGCGGTGTATCGGGGATCCTTCATCCGGACATCCACGCGATGCCATTTTCCATCATTGAGAGGATGCGTGGGGTGATAGCCCAGCGTGTACTGGCTGCGGAGCTCGGCTGAAATTTCATCAAGCGCATTTTCCAACTGGGGATTGTTCCCATTGACGGCGTTGCTCGTGATCAGCCACGCCTTGCCACCGCTGGCGCTTGCAATGGAATTGAGGACGGACATGTCGACCGCATCCAAATTGCCGCCACCGCCGGAATTTCCGGGGAACTGCCGCCGCGCTGGGCCGGGCAAGGGGATCTGAATCCCCCCCGGCAGCGTGATTACCGGCCCGTTCGTTGTGCCGCCTGGGATACCTCCTGGCCCGCCACCGGGCCCTCCAGGACCGCCCGTTGTTGGGACACGCCCGGGCTGGGATACCGGCGGAGACGGTCCGCGCGTCGGGATGCTGCTGTATCCTCCGCCCGGGGAGATTCCCAGACAATAAACCAGGACTTCTGAGACACGTACACCACGGAGGGCTTCATCAAAAGTAGTCAGACTGCTGGTGTCCACGCCGTCGGTCACCAGAAGTATGGCTTTCTTTTCGTGCTGCCCCTGAGGGACCTTCCGAAGGCTTTTTTCGACCGCGTCATACAAGGACGTTCCGGAACTGAGCTGGACCCTCCGCAGCGAGCTGGTCAGCTTTCGTCGATCCTTCGTGAAATCCTGTTCGAGACGCACTCCACCGGCAAAGGACATCAGAAAAATGTCGTCGTCTGGCTCGAGTGTCTGCAGGAAATGGTCGATAGACGATGTCGCCGTATTGATTTTGGATTCCATGCTGGTGCTGGTGTCGAGCACGACACCCATGCTCACCGGCACATCGTTGGATTGCTCCACGAGCGTTACCGTTTGAGGAGTTCCATCTTCCTCAACAATAAAATCCTGCGGCTTGAGGTTGGGGATGTGACGGCCGTTGCCGTCGGTCACGGTGGCCACAAAAGTGACCAGCTTCACGTCCACGGTGATCTGGCCGGCCAGCATTGTCGACAGCGACAGCCCAATGACCAATAACGCCAGCAGCCATCGCAATGTTTTTGCCGTCACCGCGCCTCCTGATGTCCAACTATTTTAGTTTGGACCATCATGCGCGCTAATTCGTTTAAGGCACGAGAGAAATCCTTCCGGTGCCGAGCTTTATCTCGCTTCGAGCACGAGTTCGACCCGGCGATTCTGTGCACGCGCCTCGGGGTCATCCCGGCCGTCGGGACGGCGATTGGGCTGCACCGGACTTGTTTCGCCAAAGCCACGTGACGTGAGCCGCGCGGCATCAATTCCATTGGCGATCAGTGACCGGCGAACGGCCTCAGCCCGTCGCTCTGAAAGCGACTGGTTGGCTGCGCTGTCCCCCAAATCGTCGGTGTATCCATTAATGAACACCTTTCGATCGCGTGCGGCAGGCATGTTGAGAATGGCGGCGACCTCTCGCATCCGTGCGTCACCGGCGGCCGTAACGTCCGCTCGCCCAAATGCAAAGAACACGTGCTCGGACAGGATGATCAGAGCATCTGCTTTCGCGACCACCGGAGCAGCAACGGGTTGAACAACCGGCGGAGCAACCGTTGCCGGAGCGGGAGCAACTACCGGCTGGTTTACGACAACTGCGGGCGGCGGAGGCGCTAGTACTGGCGCGGGCTCCGGCGGCTTCACGACAACCGGCGGAGGCGTTGCGGCCTTTGCAGAAAGAACACAGGATTCGAGCGCATCCTCAGCCTGCGCCGAAAGGCTTTCGGCGATCGCGATGTAGGGACTCGTACGGCGCCAGCCTCCGATACGATCTTCATGAATGGCCTGCAGCAGCTCCACCTCGAACTGCGCCGTGGGAACCGCCGCACATGAAAAATGTTCGTGCTGCTTGATGCGTTCGGCCGCGGCCCAGAGGTCGGGCCGGAGCCGGTTCTCCGGCATTCGCGAACCGGCGCTGATGGTCTTCGAATTCTTTTCGACGTCCAGAGGGTAAGTCGCCAGAGGAAGACTTTTCTCGCCGGCTTCCAAACCACGAATCAAGCCATCGGCTTCCACGAGTGCCAGATCGACAAAGGAAGACCGGTCGTTCTCGAGATATTCATCCAGCGCAACATCCAGATAGGCCTGCGCCTTGGCGAGGTGATAGTTGGAGACAGGCACGCCAGCCGCGTTGAGTGCTCGAATACGATCCTGCATGGCTTCAAAGGTTTTGCGGTCCTTCGATATCTTTGCGTCAGAGATACGCCCGGCTTGCGGTGTCAGCTGTGGCGCCATTGCCGCCATCGCGGTGCCGCACGTCAAAACTGCGCTCAGGAAAACCGCGGCTGGAAATGAGGGAACGAGGGGCCATCTCTTGATGGCCCCTCGTTCCCCAATTCTTTTGATGCTGCTCATTGCCATGTCTCCTTAATGACCTTTGCCGAACAAGTTCTCGTCGAATTTCAAACGGAACCGAACGAATACGCCTTTCGACGTCTCCTGCGAAACCGTCAGGTCACGATCCGAGAAACCACTGAAGTTATAACCGAGGGACACCCACATATTGTCGCGAACCAGATAGCCAACCTCCGCGCCGAGCGCGCTCTGACGGCCGCCACCTTCCGGACTCCACATGGAACTGCCCAGCAGCCCCAGATCGATGCGCTTCGACACATCGTGTCCGATACGGCCAGACACCAGGTGAGCGAGGAAAGGCAGATCGGGATCCACAGTACTGTCCTTCACTCTCTTCGCGGCATACTGGCCGGAGAAGTTCCATGTCCGTATCGGATGCCAATCCGCATGAGTCGAAATGGTGTGCACGTCTCGTCGATTCGCATATCCGCCCGTCTGACCCAGACCGTCTTCGTAACGGAATTCATATCGCGTCAACACATTCAGATGATTGCTGTCCGTCTGGCGATACGCTCCACCGATCCAGAAGCGATTCTGCAGCTGAGTCGAACCGGCAAGCGGCGCCGTGCGTTGGAAATAATTCTTCGAAAGGACGGACCAGTCTCTCGAAATTTTTCGCGCCAGACCGATCGTCGACACCCAGCTTTCACTGATATCGTCGCGTCGCCATTCAATCCGCTCCGTCGTCTTGAACAGTGCGCTCCTGGTGAATTCAAATCCGAGCGATGCCGCTGTCGCCTTGTGATCGACGCCGGCAAAAGTATTCAGGCGCTCCACGCTTGTGGAGATGTGCACACCTTCGGCCACCTTCCAAAGGTTCCGTAATCCGATCGCAGCCTCTGCCTCGCGGCCGGAGATGGAATCACGCAGACGGTACTCGTTGAACGCGTCCGTGTTCTTCAGGAAGGACGCTGAGATTCCGAAGACAGTGTTATGGCCGTTCTGCCGGTTGCTGAGACCATAGGGGCTTCCCATGCTCGAAATGAATTCGTGGCGGAGATAGAGCCGCGTGCGATTCGTTACGTTGAAACGTCCACCCACGGCCGCGGCGTTCTTGTCTGCATCGCGGACATCCTGCTCACCCTCGGCGTAGACGTTGAGGTTGTCGCTCAGCTTCAGTGTTGCCATTGCCTTCACGGTCAGCACATCGAGAGCTTCAGGTGTCTGCGGTGGTGCAGAACCTGCCGATAGCTGAGGAGCAAAACCTGGATTCACTATCGGCAACCCGGTTACCGGATCGATGTTCGGATTGACGCTGCCGAATCCGAATCCAGTACCCGACGATCCTTCGGGACCGAATACCGGCGTTCCCACACTGGTACCTTGCGCAGAATTCACAGTCTCCCTGCTTCGTCGAACGCCGAATTCGAGCCCGAGCGCCTTCGTGAGTCTTGCTTGCAAGGCCAGGAAGGCACCTTCGCGATGACCATCCGTCAGCTTGTCTTCAGAGCGAATGGCCTCACCGACAAGCCGGACGGCATTGGTTACGGTTACGGTTGCGTGGCCGCTGAGCTCACTGCGGCCTCCGGTCAGCGTCGACGACGGATTGTTGAACTCGGAACTCGATGCGCCCGCAAAGAGCCGTGCTGCCAACCGTCGGGAATCGTGCCGCAATTCGAGGCGTCCCGCATTTCCATCGGCGTCGCCGTGAATGTTCTCGAGATTGAAAAGCCCGCTCTGATTGAACGATGTCGTATTTACGGTGCCGCTGGAATGGGCCGCTTCCGCGGTAAGCGTCGTCGACGAACCCAGTTTCAGAATTCCGTTCACGCTGTTCAACCGATAGGGTGCACCGGATGTGCCGTCTTCCGCCCAGCTTCCACCCACCTGCACAAAGCGTCCGAGCTGCACGTGGCCATCCGCGCCGCCGATCCACGCCTTGTCGCCGCCACGATCGACTTCGTATGTCACTCGAACGGATACCGGGTTCAACAGCTCATCCACCGCGGGTACCGGACGACGGAAAAGCAGTCGGCCGTTAAATGGTTCAAACTCGTAATCGGTGAACCGCGTCATCGCCACAGTGCTCAGGATGACGGCCGGCTGATTGCGGTCTCTCGTCACGATCTCGACCTTCTCCGTACCCGATACGCCATTCGTGTTGCTGACACTGTAAGGGCCGGAAATTCCGAGCCCCGCAATTTCATCAATCACCTGTTTCAGCGAGTCATGGCTTCCGAAAATGTTGAGTACGACTTTCGACGTTTCCAGATGTTGCTGGAATCCTGTCAGCGTGCGCCGATAGAGACCGAGGTCCTGTGCCGCTGTCGGGGCTTGCGCCGTCTGAATATCGCCATAGAGCATGTAGCTGCGCCCGCGTTCTGCACGCATATAGAATTTGCCGGATGTCTGCGCGTCAAATACCTTAAGGCTCGCGTCTCCGTAAATTGGATAGAACGCTTCGGGCTGGATGTCGCGGAAGAGCACGCCGCGGTCGGTCTTGTCCGAGTCGAAAGACAGCGTCAGAAGATAATTGCGCATCACCGTTCCCTTTACGAACAATGCGCCGCGTCCGCCTGCATAGCCATCGCCTTTACGCGCGAAGTGCTGAAGTTCACTGTCGAACGCCTCATGTGCGGGATGTGCGCTATCCGTCGATGCGTCCGAACTCGAATGCGCCATCATTCCCTCGAAGATACCCACTGCCACAAACGGCCGCATGCGGGGCACGAAGGTGACATCGCCATCTGCGCTTATCGGTCCGATGCTCTCGTCATCCACGGATACACGGACGTGGACGTTCTGCGTTTCGCCTGGCGCCAGAAGCTGGACGAAGCCGATTCCGTTCTCAATCCGCAATTGCGTTCCCGGTCTCTCGGAATCCGCGTCGACCGCCTTCGCGCCTGTCTCCGAAGGGGTACCAGCAGGCAGCTGGAGCCGGCCGCCCGTGACTTCAATCGTCGCAACAATGGGTGTTGTTGCGAGATGACCATCCCTGTCGGACACGTGCATAGTGAGGTTCACCACGGACGTGCCATCGGCCGGCGCCTGGGCACGATCGGCGGAAAGCTTGATGCCTCCCACGCCGGCGACCGAGATGTCGAATGGACTGTCTGCCGCGACGTTGGACTTATTACTGCTGCCAAGTTCCACCGTATCGGAACTGGTGACAGACAGTGCCGCCGGTGCCGCAAACGACATCGAGGGAACGGATGGGTTTGCCCGTCCCCGCATATCCGCCGGACGATCCGCAAAATTCGATGCACTCTGGTTTGGTGTCTGGAAGGTCGGGACCCAGACCTCACCATTGCTGCGGCGGCGAATGATTTCGGCAAGCACCTTCGGGTCGCGCGATCCTTCGATGAAGTCGGCCCGATGGACTTCTCCGTACTTCAAATCGATGAAGAGACTGCCGGCGTCGCCCGCGTTCCGGTTGCTGCCGACAGTCAGCTGAGCGCCCGCGGGAAGCGATGTGCGGTCGACTTTCAGAACATGGGTCGTCGGTGTCAGCCCGCAGTAGCTGTATTTGCCTTCAACGTCGCTGATGAGGATAGTGCCGTCCTCAAAGATCAAATGCACGCCGGGTATGCCCAGTTCCTTCTTGTCCTGCACATGATTTCTGTTCGCGTCGGCAAAGATTTTCCCAACGACGCAGGCGTCGGGCGTGAAGACTCCACCGGAAACCACAACGGAAGTTTCCGCAGTATTCGATTTGACGGCGCCGTTGAGCGCGGTGACTTCCACGACATTGAGTCCGGTACCCTGGATTGAACCGGGCCCCACACGAACGCGATAGTAAAGAATGATTCCATCACTGGACGGCTGCGCGGGAACGGAGAATGTCAGCGTCGGTCCGGGCGATCCCATCGGATCCGCAATGGGAATTGGCGACCCATAATCTTCGCTCATGAGCGCGGAACCCGGCACGTATCGGAAGCCTCGCGGCAGCCTGTCCGTCACGAGGATGTGCGGAAGCGATAGCCCGTTTCGGTTCTCGACACGCACGGCGTATGACAGAGTATCTCCAACCTCGATGACTTGCGTGTTGACGGAAACCTGGACGAAGAGGTCCGGCCGGAGTTCGACAGTGTCGGTGTCTGTTGCCGTGTTGTTCGCGGCCACCGGATCGACGAACCCCGTCGGCGCTGCAACTGAAGCCGTATTGCTCACGCTTCCGTTCGCTGCGGTGATTGTCGCTGCGACATCGAAGCTCACAGACTCCAGATTCCCCAGCGTTCCAAGTGCAATTCCCGCGCCTTCCAGCGCCGCGATGCTGAGTGATCCAGGACAACCGGCCGGTCCCGAACATGTGATCGACGTCTTTGTCAGGCCGGCAATCGAGGGATCGGTCAGCAACGCGCCAGTGACGCTCGCGGGTCCGTTGTTGGTCACGGTGATGGTGTAGTGCGTCACGTCGGTGGAGGTGACCGTCGAAACACTGTTCGTCTTGATCACGGAGAGATCTGCGCGAACATTGTCGTCGTCTCTGTTCGTTACCGAAACGGAAGTCATTGCTCTGTTGTTGTAGACCGCATCCGGGCTGACTACGGCTCCCGACACAATCGAGTACGCGACATCTCCATCGATAGTGGAATCGTCGACGCCAGTGATGGTCACAGTCTGCACGACATTCCAATTGACGGATGTAAATGTGAGTGACGCTGGAGACACCGTCCCTTCCGCTGGGTTCGTTGAGAGGAGCGGAATGGTGACATCCGCCCCCGGTTGGCTGGTCAGCACAACGGTGAATGTCGCCGTGCCGCCGGCTTCGGTGGTGATCAGGCCGGCAATCGGCACAACGTTTGCACCGGCGACATCGTTATCCGTTGTCGAGACCAATACGTCGGCCACGGCCATGTTGCTGTAGACCGGATCCGTGCTGCTGGCAGCTCCGGTCACGATGGTGTAGGCAATGGTTCCATCGACTGCGGCGTCATCCACTCCCGTTACTGTTGCGGTTTGCGCGATGTTCCAGTTCGCGGATGTAAATACGAGGGACGATGGCGAAACCGTTCCCTCGGTCAGGTCGCTCGACGACAGTGGGATGGTGACATCCGCAACCGGCTGGCTCGATAGCGCGACAGTGAAGGTCGCGGTGCCACCGGCTTCTGTTGTGGTCAGACCGCTGACCGGAGTCACGATCACCGCAGCGGTATCGTTGTCGGTGGTCGAGACGGACACGTCGGCAACTGCAAAGCCGCTGTACCCGGGATCCGTGCTCAGCACCGCACCGGTCGTGATGGAGTATGCGACAGTGCCGTCGACGACGGAGTCATCGACGCCGGTGATCGTCGCCGTTTGTGGGACATTCCAGTTCACGCCGGTGAACGTCAGCGATGCGGGAGCCACTGAGCCTTCGGTCGTATCGCCGGAATTGATCGGGATGGTCACGTCGGCCGTCGGCTGACTCGTCAGCACTATCGTGAACGTCGCGGTCCCACCAGCCTCCGTCGTCACCAGGCCCGAGATCGGCGCCACCGTCACTCCCGCTGTGTCGTTGTCCGTCGTCGTGACTGCAACGTCGGCGACTGCAAAGTTGTTGTAGACCGGATCGGTACTGGAGGCCGTCGTCACGATGTTGTACCCGATCGTGCCGTCCACCACCGCGTCATCCACTCCTGTGACTGTTACCGTCTGCGCGATGTTCCAGTTTGCGTTGGTGAACGTCACCGGCGATACAGCCACGGTGCCTTCGGTCAGATCGTCGGAGACGACAGCGATCGTCACATTGGCCGTCGGCTGGCTTGTCAGCACCATCGTGAATGTCGCGGTCCCGCCCGCTTCCGTCGTCGTCAGGCCGGCGATCGGCGTTACCGTGATCCCCCCGGCGTCGTTGTCGGCATTCGTCACCAGCACGTCATTGGCATCCCGCGTGTTGTAGTTGGGGTCGGTGCTGACCGCCGGCGCCGTCACGATCGTGTACGTGATTGGGCCGTCGACGACCGTATCGTCCGCGCCCGTCACCGTCACTGTCTGTGCCACGTTCCAGTTCGCGCTCGTAAAGACCAGGCTCGGCGGACTCACCGTCCCCTCCGCCGGCGTGCTCGAGGTCAGGGCGATGGTCACGTTCGCCGTCGGCTGCG
>Ga0184628_10000190_pt1 | contig 36479 bp, 57 predicted proteins | sample PLM4_5_b1_FD_133149 | JGI IMG/M metagenome (GOLD analysis project Ga0184628, IMG submission 133149) | Groundwater sediment microbial communities from an aquifer in East River, Colorado, USA - PLM4_5_b1 | ecosystem: Environmental > Terrestrial > Soil > Riparian zone | place: USA: East River...
GATCCAATGGCCATGAAGCCACACAAGGGTGACGGGAACTTTTGCGCACGCCAATATGTTTATACAAAAGAAGAATTCTACGCTACATATCCTAATGTCATGAATCCTGTTAGCTATTCCGACCCGCGCTCACTATTAGACTTCCAATGGGAAACACGCGACACGATAGTTGTTTGCAAATACACACGCAAAGAATGGTATCCCGTGAAACTTTATCTCTTATCCGATGGACACAGTGTCACTGAGGATGATTGGGAAGATATGCAGGAAGATATCGAGATGCAACGAGAACTTGCGGACTCATCCGAAGTAGTAGGCGACATCATACGCAAAGAAATACCCGAGATTGTGGGCGAACGAATGAGCAAGGATTATAACATTCGCCAATACATCCTATGCCAGAATCAGGTGATTGAATTTACCGACTGGCCATCAAAGTATCTGCCCATTATATTCGTAGATGGTGATTCCAATTTCATCAATGGCCAACAATACACGCGTTCCTTCATCCATGAAGCCAAAGACGCACAAAAATTTGTGAACTATGTAGGCTCCGAAGTCGCGGCAGAGATTAAAAACCGTCGACGTGAACAATGGATTGGAACTCCAGATAACATTCAGGGTAACGAACAGATGTGGCGCAATCCCGAGCTACAAGCTGGTATTTTGATTGCAAAACCTGACCCAAAAACAGGTGCGATGCCGCAGAAGATGCCGCCATGGGAACTATCGCAATCGCTTCTTTTGCAATATCAACGAGGCTGTCAGGATATACGCGAGATATTAGGCTTTTCTGAAACCGAGGCGCTTCAAGGCCGTGACATATCAGGTAAAGCACGGCGTGAGCGCAAGATGGAAGGCTCAATGTCAGCTTACGTGTACTTTGATAACTTGAATCAAGCTATTGAACAGGGTGGACGCGTTGTACTTGATTTACTGCCTGTCATTGCTGGAGATAGAGAGCGTCATATGGTGGTATCGAAAGCTGATGGAAGAACTGAATCTATTGTGCTGAATAAGATGACCAACAAAGAAGAGAATGGCAAGCCTGTTCGTGATAATGAACTTGATGCTGGTAATTACGATATTGAAATCGATACGGGTCCATCGTTCGCTGTACAAAAAGACATCGCCCTTGAGTTTATGCAGCAAACATTAGCGGCTAATCCCACTGTATTCCCATTAATTGCAGACCTCTGGGCTAAGAATTTAGATGTGCAGTTTATGCCACAAATTGCTGAACGCTTTAAAACTCTTGTTCCTCCTGATGTGCTAGCTAAGGAAGAAGGCAAAGAACCGCCCCCGCAACAACCAAATCCACAAGAAGTCATGATGAAAATGGAAATGGAAAGCAAAATGGCAGACATTAAGAACAAGCAAGAAAAACTTGAACTTGAACGCCAACAGCATGAGCTTGATAAGGCCGAATTGCTCCTGAAAGCACAAAAGATTGAACTTGATAGTAAATTGGATATCTACAATCACCAATCGAATATTGAGAAGACTCGCCTTACTCATGGACTGGATAGAGAGAAGCATGAGTCTAAGTTTGCAGGTGACTTGGCACGAGTATTAGCGGATTTACATAAACATGCCAACCCGAACAAAAAAGAATCAAATAAGGACTGATATTGTTCACAAGTCGTACATATGGGGTAACAATTAAATAGATTTAAAGGTAGAATATAGGTTCGAGGGAAGGATTCTCTCAGGGTTTCAGGCTAACCGTAACGCCTAGGACATGAAAATGTCAGCATGGAGCAGTGGATATTATGAATGAAGATGAAAATGCTTTAGCCGAGCAGGTAAGTGGTGATGATGAAGATGTCGAGAATGGTGGTGTGGGTGTAGGGGATGCCGAGGAACAGGGCATTTCTGATGACTCACAGGGAATGGAATCCCAAGATGATGGCATGACAGATGGAATGCGAAGGCGTTTACATGGTCAAGCCAAAAAGCACGCGCGAGAAATGCGGCAGCTTCATGACCGTATATCGCAAATGCAATCGCAAGGAAGCGATTCTGCCAATCCTCAGACATCGATGTATCAAGAGCCTCCATATTCTTCACCCGGGCAGCCTAGCGCGCCACCAATGAGTGAAGAAGAAAGAATACAGAAAGCCGTACGGTTTGCCCTTGGAGCGAAGGAACACGAAGAGCGGCAAGCTAAAGATGCTGAACGTCAAATGCATGTACACAAGCAGTATCAACGCTTGAATGATGAATTTGATAGAGCATCTGAAAAGTATGATGATTTTGACGACGTGGTTAGAGGGGATGACATCCCGTTTACACCACATGTGCGGGATGCGCTATTACTCGTTGAAAATCCGGCAGAAGTGGCCTACAAGCTCGGTAAGAACAAATCTGAACTCGAACGTATATCTAAACTCCATCCGCTAGATCAAGCACGTGAAGTAAACAAGTTGTCATTTTCGCTAATGGGCGGACAAAACGGTAAAACGCCAAGTCCCGCTAAAGCTAATCCTTTAGGCTCAGTACGCGCAAATCCGGCTCACTCTTCAAATGCTGTTACGGGAAAAACTCCGCCTTCTGAAATTAGACGACGGATGAAAGCTGGCACATGGAAGTGACTATAGGTTTCAAGGATGAAACTTGCTGAAACTTAAGACACGGCCAGGTGCCCATTAAACGGATTTAATGGAGACCTAGCCAATGGCTACAAATCAATTTATTACTACTGACTTAGTCAGTAATACTGCTCTTGCAATGTTTGCGAACAACGCACCCTTTGTAATGACTGCAAGTCGTATTTACCAAGATGATTTCGTATCATCCGGCTATAAGATAGGCGACACATTACAAGTTAGACGACAAAACCATTTTATTGTTGGTGACGGTTCAGTTGCAACCCCACAATCCATCATTGAAACAGTTGAAAGTATCGTAATTGCGCATCAATATCACGCATTGATTGCTTACACTATTCAAGATTTATCCCTGCGAATCGAAGACTTTTCCAGATTGTTTATTGCCCCTGCTATTCAGGAAGTAATAACCCAAATGGAAAAAGACATCGCAAGTGCCGCTGAGCAAGAATTAAATTTCTTCACAGGAACCGCCGGTGTTGCAATCAACTCTTTCACAACTGTTGATACAGCTGGTGCTAAATTGCTTGAGCAAGGTGTAAACATCGCATCTGATGCCTATATGGCAATGACAGTTCGTGATGGCTCCAGCTTAAAAGGCGCGTTGCTTAACAACTTCACTCCTGTGTTTAACGAAGACATCGTACGTTCTTCTGCAATTGGCCATTTGTCATACTTTGACATTTTCCAGTCTCAGAATATTGCACGTCACGTTGCAGGGGATGGTCCCACACTATATTCCGCAGATGCATTACTGGTTAATGGTGCCGTATCTTCTGGCAATACAATTGTCATGGATGGCGCGACTATCAGCATTACTGATTATTTCAGAGTGGGCGATGTTATATCAATCGCAGGTGTGCAGTCTGTTAACCCGGTAGGACGTGCATCTACTGGTCAAGATATGCAGTTTGTAGTAACTGCCAATGCCAACTCTAGTGGTGGTGGTGCGGTTACTGTATCTGTGGCACCTGCTATTATTTCTGACACATTGAATCCTAACCGTAACGTCACGAATGCTATTCCAGATGATGCGGCAGTTACTATGGTCGGAAGTCATAACGTTAACGTGGCTTATCCTTCTCGTGGCCTTGATATCGTTTGCCCTCCTTTGTATAAACTTCAAGTACCTTTTGCATCAGTGGCCGTTGATCCTGAAACTGGCTTAAGTCTTGCAGTTACACAAACAGGGGATATCCTAGGATATCAAAACTATATGCGTATCGATTTATTGTGTGGCTTTAAATGGCATCCACAATATGCAGTTCGCGTGCTTTCTTAAGGACTTGCCGATGCTTACATGTATTTACCATCCAATCGACCCATGCAGATATGTCGAAGAAGATAAGGCCGAAAAAATGAAAGCATCGGGCATCTGGTTTGATTGCCCGAATAAAGCTAAAAGTTATCGGAAGCGCGTAGAAGAAGATATCAAAAAAGAATCTACGCCCGTTAAGGTTAAACAGAAAAGGAAATAATCATGAAAGATAACAAAATGGTGCAAAGTAACAATGCATTTGTTAAAGCCGAGCAAGCCAAGATGAAAGGCAAGATGGGTAATCGTCCGGGCGCTCCTGCTGAAATGAAGCATTTCGATGCTTACATGAGCAATGATGGCGAAGGTGCACAAGACTTTGGCCGTAAGCTCTGCAAAGGTTTGGATGATGCATTCCCATTGAAATAATGATGACATCGACATATCGCCAAGATGTGTCGATAAACCCGCATTTTTTCGACATAAGGAATTGTCATGGCTCAAGTAACCAGAAGCACCAATGAACTTATCATAAATTCCTTATATAAAATCGGGGAATTAGGTGTAGGCGAAACCCCAGATTCTTTTATGCTTTCGTCAGGACTAGAACTCATCAATGAAATTATTGATATGTTTGCAGCCGATAGCATTTATATTCCATATCTCAAAACACTTAATTTTGACATGATTGCAGGCCAAGCATCATATAGCATCTCAGATATGATTCCTGCTGATGTGAACTCAAATCGTATTGTTGATTTGAGCATGGCGAACTATACAGTCCCTAGTAGCGGACAAGGAATAATATATCCGCTTCAAATCATAAATAAAGCCCAATATTATGGAGTAACGCGTTTAACGCCACTTAATACACGCCCAGGATTCATATTCTTAGATAAGCAAGAATTGCAAACAACGGTGACGTTATATCCGGCACCAGACCAACCATATCCTTGCATTTTGCAAGTTAAACAAATGTTAAATCAACTTTTTGCAAATGAAGATTTAACGGAATTGCCTCCATTTTACTACGGACTTATGAAATCCATGCTCTCTCGCAAGTTCTTGGCATATTACCCATCAGGTAATTGGCCTCCTACTGCTGAGGAAGAATATCAGGATTACTATAATATTCTTAAGAATGCCACAGAAACTGATGTAACTATCAGGCCTTCTGCAATATTAAGTCGTGCCGAGCCATTCTATTGGCAAAACATTTTGGCTTATTAAGATGACTCTTCAAGACTATGACCTCATAGGCAGTTATGACAATCAGCGTGTAAGCAGCATTAATGCCGAGCGTTCCGTCAATCTATTCGAGTATATAGATGAGCATGGCAAGAAACCTAAGGTTCTGCTTCCAACAGCCGGACTTGTCGATGCAGAACTTGATTTCGGAGTAGAAACCGGAGGTTCTCGCGCCTCTTTTGTATTTGATAATGCGATATTCTTAGTGTATGGAAGCTCTGTATTTAGAGTAACGGGCTCTACAGATGCGCTATCAACATCATTAATTGGAGAGCTTAAAGATTCAGGTGGTAATGTCACGACTACTACGGGTTATGTCGGAGTGGACGCAAATACTTTTCAGGTAATATTTGTTGATGGCGTATTAGGTTGGATTTGGGATACTAATACGCAGCTCTTTACGCTGATTACTGATGAAAGTTTCCCTGATAATCCAATTGATGTATGTTATTTAGATGGATTCTTCTTGGTGGCATCTGGTGGTACTAATAATTTCTACTTATCATCTTTAAATCAAGGATTAATTTGGGGTGCGGATTTTGCGAGTGGTACTGGGAATGCATTTGTAGCAACAAGTGGCGCGTCTCCGAACCTAGTTTTATCAACTGGCACGACTTTAAACTATCAAATAGGCACACCCATACAATTTAATGGTGGAGGCGTGTTACCAACAGGGACACCCGCTATATCTATCGGCGTTACCTATTATGTAAAAACCGTAGTAGATTCTACAACCTTTACTATATCAACCACTCCAAATGGCACAGCAATTACTTTTGCAACTACAGGAAGTGGTGCAATTTTTGTTACCAATAGCGGTCAATTGCAAGTTGGGAGCATTACTTCACATCCCGGAACTATCGTTGCATGTAAAACATTGCACCGACGTATATTTCTATTTTCTGAAAATTATACAGAAGTCTGGGAAAATGCAGGGCTCGGTACAACATTACCATTTAGACGCAATAATTCATTACTTATGGAAGTGGGCACTCCTGCCATTGCGAGTGTGAATGTAGGTTTTGATAGGATGTTCTTCTTAGCACAAGACCGTGATGGACTTGCGGGTGTTATGGAAGTCACGGGTTCCGAGGCAGGTCTTGTAAGTAATCGTGCACTAGACTTTCAGTTAGCGGCATATGCTGAGAATCCAGACCAAGGGGTAAGTGATGCAAGAGGGGTTTTAATCAAAGAAAATGGTCTTATCTTCTATCGATTGAATTTTACGGAAGCTAATCACACATTTGTTTTAAATGTCTCTATGAGTAGCCCTCAGGCTCCTAAATGGCATGAGGAAGAAGTTTTAAATGGCGACAGGCACCCGGCACAAACTCATGCATATTTTGATGGCGTGAATTACTATGGTGATTACCAAGAGCCATTATTTTATGTAGTAGATGATCAAGCCTCCACTAACAATGGCGAGGCTATAAGACGTATGAGAATAGGTCGTCAGATGACACCGGAAGGCTACAACAGAATCAGAATTGATAGGTTTCAAGTCGATTTACTCCAAGGCGCACTTGATTTAGAGAATTTCATAGATGTTGATTTAGATACTGAGGCGAGCGATCCACTATTTACAGAATCATCGATAAATATCATCTTAGAAACCCAGACTGATATAGGTGGTCAGCAACCCGTAGTATTTCTCTCTTATTCCAAAGATGGCGCACAGACATTTGGTAATCTTTTGCAGGCTAATATGGGTAAGATTGGAGAACGAACGTTCAGGACTGTATGGCGTAAGCTCGGCGTGACCCCTAGAGGCCAAGGATTTGTGCCCAAGATTGAATTTTTTGATGATGTACCTTTTATAGTATTGGGTGCAGCATGGGTATTTGAAGTATTGCCGGAGTAATGTATGGCACGTGATTTTGATAATTTTCCAACATACGATCCAATTATTAGAAATGAGGTCTATCTAAGCAGTAGTTGGGCAGATTTTATGGCAACATTTGTGGAATCATTACGGGAATATCTAACGCAGTATGGTAATTTCGTGCCACGTCTTACGTTAGCGCAGCGCGATAGTATACAAGACCCTCAAGAAGGGCAGATGATTTATGTAAGTGATGCTAATACCCCGGTTACACCGCGAACCGCCGAGCTTCAAATATGGCAAGTAGTGGCAGATGTTGGGCAATGGACGACAATTGTTTAAAATGACTTTATAATAGATTAAAAATCACAAGGAATGTGAAAATGCCATTTGATTCAAATATGTTTGGCAGTGGACTCGGCGGCATGCTGGGTGGATTGTTTGGTCATTCAGAGCGGCCTTACGATAAAGCTATGGAGCAATACCAGAAATATGGCCAAATGGCACAACAACAACAGAAACCATGGATGGAGGCAGGCCAACAGGCTATCCCCCAATATCAATCTTGGCTTCAAGGACAACAAGATCCAAGTGGATTTATCAATAATCTCATGGGGCAATATCAAGAAAGTCCTTACACTAATTATTTACAACAGCAAGCTATGCGCGCAGGTCAAAATTCAGCAAGTGCCAGTGGATTAACTGGAAGTTCTCCTATGATGCTGCAACAACAACAAAATGCCGCTAATATTTCACAACAGGGCATGAATGACTGGCTGAGTAATGTTCTCGGTATTAACACTCAATACGGCCAAGGCCAACAAAATCTCATGCAAGGCGGTCAGAGTGCCGCCAATAATCTCTCAACACTGTATGGAAATTTAGGCAATCAGATGGGTGAACAAGCTTATAATCGTGAAGGTGCCAAGCAAAACAATATGTGGAATATGTTGGGTGGTATAGGTAGTATGATCGGCGGCTTTTTATAAGGATTAGAAATGGCAATACCATCAGTAAATCTTTTTTCTAATCTGCCGGGTGGCGGATTGAATGCTGCTATGAACGCTAATAATGCGCTTGCTAATAACATGCATTTGCGCGAGATTAATCGTATTAAGGCTAAGTATGCTCCAGTAACTACACAAGCTGAAGCGTTATCAAAACTTGCCTATGCAAATCTTATGGGGCCACAGTTTCTTGCCAAAATGATGGGAAATCCTGATATCGTAGCGAGTCTTTCAGAGCCTCAAATAAAAAATAACATTAATACGATAAACCGAGCCGGAAATGGGCAAGGAACAAGTACTGGATTACTTAATAGTTTGCAAAGTAATGTTATGCCCAATGGCGAACCATCAGGAAACCCGCTGGCTAATATAGGTCAATTTATTGCGGGGAAATTTCGTGGAATGTTCCCTGAGGCCAATAATCAACAAGCAATGCCTACAAATTCATTGGCAAATCCAGAAATTGGTATGCCGTCTCAAAATCAAGCGCCAGCATTGCCATCAGTTAGGCCAAAAGGCGGGGTGAGTGTAACAGGCGAGCAATGGTATGATAAAAATGGCAATCCTGTTTATACCGATGAGATTGAGGACAATGGAGTTCCTGTAGATTTGGGGATTGCGCCTCAAAGAGAGCTTACTTATGCAGAAAAAGCAGGCAAGCAAAAAGGAATCATAGGAGAAGGTACAGAAACAGGCAAGATCCGTGCCAAAGATATTGATAATCTCAATACAACTGTATTTAATGCTGAAACTAATGGCGAAACACTTAATCAAATTAATGATATTTTGGCATCTCCAGAATTTGAACAGATAAGACAAGTACCATTGCTTGGTCATCATGAGCTTTCTTATTATGCAAAAGCAGGCACGCCAGAGCAGCAACAAATGGTAGGTAAATATTACACGTTAACAGGAAATCTTGTTAAGGACGCATCACGTGATTTTGCAGGACAGTTCAGAAAAGGCGAGCAACAATTACTAAATGGAATGAAGCCTAATCCTAATGATACTGTTGATACGGCTAAAGGAAAATCTGAGACTCTGACTATTTTAAATAGAATGTTACAAGAGCGCTCTCGGCTAACTTCAAAGATTATGAATCAATATCATGTCAATAAATTGGAAGCGAGTGAAGAAGCTGATAAGCGAATTAATGGCCAACAAATTAGGCGTGACATTCATGATAGATTAAATCCTACAGTGACTATCATAAATAGAAAGACAGGTGACAAAAAAACAGTTTCTATTTCTGAAGCGAGAAAATTGGGAGTCCCTAATGTCTGATTGGGAATTATTTATCGGGGCTCCTACTAAAACTAAGGAATTATCTAAAAGTTCATCAGACTGGCAGATAGTGCCATCAGCACCTAGTTCTCAACAATCACAACCCAATGAAGGACTTGGAATAGCCGCACTAAAAGCTATTCCCAGAGTTGCAGAAGATATATATCGAGGTGGCATGGGATTTATAAAAAATATTCCAGAATATTATCAATCTGCACAAACTGAAATACCAGGAGTCTTTAGTGCTTTGAAACAACACCCCAAGCATGCTTTGATGCAGGCTTTGGCAGGATCTCAAGAATTAATTAATAATCTTGCCCAATCCCCAAGAGGATTGGCTTCATATGCAGAAAATAGATTAAATTTACTTCCTAAAGGTTCTGAAGAATTTGTAGGTAAGCACTTGGTTCCTGAAAATACCAGTCAGGCCATTAATGAATTGTTTGGCCAACCTCAGTATGAAGGTGAAAAGTTATTACGGGGACTGGGGCGTAATGCTCTAAATTTATATGGCGCAGGAAAACTTGCTTCAGTATTGAATCCTCTGAAACTCACTGATAAAAGTCTTGTAAAAGATGTATTAAAAACGCGCGAGAAAAATATAGGTGAATATACAGGCCATTATAACAAATTCTGGAAAGAAGCTGAAAACAAAGGATTTGGAGACGCGCTTTATAATGTGGATATTGATATTCCTTCGCTTAAAAAATATTCACCAGGAAAATCTATTCAAGGCGTGATGGACTTTAATAAAAACCCAACTTTAGAAAATGCACATACGGCAAAAAGTGATTTATTGAGGCTCCAAAGGGAATTAAATAAGAAAACCACATTAAATACAGCAGAGCGAAATCAAAAGATGGCAGTAGATAGTGCTATTGATAGTATTAAGAATAATATGTTTAAGAATGAAAAAGGCCAGATTGATCCAAAAATGCTTGAAAAATATGAAGCAATCCAAAAAGGTTATGCAAATGAAGTAATTCCGTATAAGAATAAAGCCATTAATGAATTCTTGCGTAATGAATCATCAGAAAAAGAGTTACTAAATTCATTATCAAAACGCGCTTTTGCAAGAAAAAGAGGCGAACATCATCCGAGAATGGTTATAAAAAATAAATTAAGGAATCACCCTTATTTGGCGAGTGCTGGGTTGTTAGGTCTTGGGGGATTGCTTTATAAAGATATTATGGGACATAAAACTCCAGAACAATAATCATTATAAGTTATCTCAATCGATAATGATAACTAGGGCGCTATAAATGATGACACTCCAACAAATAAATGTAAATACAATAGTTCCAAGTTAGTTAAGTGATTAAAATATATCTTAGTGTTCTTTATTTGTCAACCATTAAGATATTTATTAAGAAGTAATGTACAATATACCGATACTTTCACAAGGATTCGTGAAGCATGACAGTGACATACAGCTTAGCCCCTGAGCCAATCTGGGTAATCATAAATAATCAAGGGACTGTTGCGGGCGGCGCAAAAATGTATACGCGCAGTTCTTTGGATAAAACTGTAGATAAGCCAGTATTTCAAGATGCAGGCGGCACTATTCCTTGGACAAATCCAATAATTTTTGATTTAAACGGTACGCAAGGACCATTCTATTGGAAATTTGATACAGCGGCTCCTGATGATCTCTACTATATCTTTGTAAATGATGCTGATGGCAATCTAATTTGGGATCAAGATGATTTCACAGGCGGAAGTGGAGGCGGAGGTGGTGGAACAGTAACAACCTATATCCCACTTACAAACTACATTGCCAATAATCAATTTATCGACCACTGTGATGACACAACTACAACCTCTCTTACAGACCTAGTCATAGCCCCATCAAACCATAAGGGCTTTACCCCATCTTTGGTAAATCCCGTGGTTGGTGATAACGGCGTTGTAGGCTCTGATATAAGATTCTTAAAAAATAGCACAGCAAATACTGACTCAGTTAGCTTTGTAACATTTTCTATGGCAACAGCGCCATTTACAGGAGATGTGACCCCAATTGAATATGTGCGTTATCAATGTACCACAAGCAATCCCGGGGAAACTTATAAATGCTTCCAATTTCCGATTACGCAAAAAGTTAAAAATCTTTCTAATCAGGCTATGACTTTTAAAATCTGGGCGGCAGTGACTGCAAGCACAGTTAATATACAGCCATATTTCCGGCAGTATTTTGGTTCATCACCTACCGCGAGTACTGAGGTTCGTAATCCAATAGGTGGAGCGCTAGCATTAACTACTACGTGGACACAATATAATGTGAATTTCACAATTGACAGTGTGGCCGCTAAAACTTTGGGAACACCAGGTGCACAAACAGATGACGACGCGCTTTATATACAATTAGAAATGCCCTTGAATACCGCTTGTGATGTTCTATTCACCAAGCCTAAATTGTATCTAGGTACAATTGACCCAAGTCTTGAGTTTGAAGACTACGACCAGATTAACTCTATAAACTCCACTCCGCGTACAGGCGATATAAAAACTAGCTTACTGTCATCAGTTCCCAGAGGCTGGGTAGCTATGAATGATGGCACTATTGGTAATGCCGGAAGTGGAGCGGATAGAGAGAATAAAGACACATTTCAATTATACAAAACTATTTGGGATGGAATATTAGATGCATGGGCACCTGTTTCAACTGGGCGTGGTGCCACAGCAGTTGCAGATTTCCTTGCCGGAAAAACACTTACATTGCCACGTTCTTTGGGTCGCGCATTGGCAGGAGCCGGAACAGGTTCTGGGCTTACTGCGCGTGTACTTGGTGAATATTTGGGTGCAGAAACCATATCAATAGCTGCAATGCCCGCGCATACACATCCCGGTAGTACCGTTGCAATCGAATCATCTTTGGGGGCTTCTGGATCATCAGTCTCAAGAATGATACCCGGAAGTACTACCGCTGTATCAGTAGCATCCCAAGGCGGTAGTGCCGCCAATGGCAATATGTCACCAACATCATTTTTCAATGTATTTATTAAACTCTAAGGGAGTTAACCAATGGCAGTACAATTAGTAATTGTTCCCGCATTAGATCCACATGCATATACTGGTCCCACTCGTGTCATGGCAGGTGTTGCCAGAACAGGAAGTGTTACTAATGACATAATGTATGGCGCAAATGGATCTGTAGAATTCGCACGCTGGTTATACGTTGGCGTGACTGGTAACGTCTCTTATCGCAAATGGGATGGTACTGATCAAACTCTGATAGGACTTGCCGCAGGTGTATGGCATCCCATATTCTCCATTATGGTTAATAGTGCAGCCACTACTGCAACAAGTCTTGTTTGGGGAAGTTAGCTAACTTCAAAGTAATATTACTCATATGAAAAGGAATTTAAAATGACCACAAGTTTAGGACAAACTGTATTCTCGCCATGGCTTACCCCCGTGAGAGTCGTATCAACATCAAACATTGCTGGAACATACTATAATGGCGCAAACAATAATGGTGTAGGGGCTACATTAACTATTGCAGCATCTTCACTAACAATAGACAGTGTTGTTTTAATTGTAGGCGATAGAGTTTTACTTAAGACACAAACTAACACTTATGAACAAGGTATTTATGTTGTTAAAAGCATTGGTGCCACAGTTGTTCTTGAGCGTGCAGCCGATCAACAATCACTTGAGCAATTAAAAGCTGGTGAATATGTGGCCGTTGGTGCAGGTTCTGTTAATGCTGGTAACTTCTACACGCTCATTGAGCCTTTACCGCAACACATTGGCGTTGATGCGATTGTATTTAATGCCGACCCTGCTGCGGGTGCCGTAAGTTTCTCAGGTGGCGCATCAACTGCTGATGCATTGCCAGTATTTTCTGATACATCAGGGAATATCAAAGCCGCAACCACTACTGTAACTTTAGGCCAAGCATTGTCTATAACAGGTGCGTTAACTGCGTCCGGTGCAATTACTTCGACCGCTGGAAATATCACATCAGGTTCATCAGGTGATGCTGGTACTTTCATATCTTTCCCTGCAACAGGTTCCAACGGGACATTAATTCTTGCCGCAGGTAATGCAGGTGGTGCATTCAATACCACAATCGCAAGTGGCACGATAGGCCAGTCATCTGTAATTACTATTCCAGACCCTGGTGCTGCAACTAGCAAATTCGTACTGCAAGACGGAAGTAATACCGTTCTATCTGTATTGAATCTAAAATATGGCGCAACTCCTGTGGCACAAGTCGACCCTGCGTCTTGTACAATTACAGCAGCAGCAGGTGCATCCAACGTATCAACTGTTACCATACAATTAAAAGACGGAAGTGGCACAAACATGGCACGAATTATTCCATTTCGTGTCTATTCATCATCTGCGGCAGATGGCTTGACCCTCCAATCAGCAGCTTCTACTGGTTATTCTGTAGCATCAGGTGGTTTAAGTCTTAATAATGGTGCGGCAATTACGACTCAGATATCTTGTATGTCTAGTGCTACAGGCGGATGTGTTCTTAGTCTTACTGATACAGCTAAGTTAACAAGTTATCTTGTTTTAGTTCTGGCAAATGGTACTAAAATCTCTGCACAATTATCTGCTGGTAGTTATGGCGCATAATTAGCTTAAGGGGTGAAAGCCCCTTTTTTAAGGACGACATAATGCAAGGTGCATATGGTGGTTTAATTATAGTTCTATTCTATGGTGGAGGCGGAAACTCTCCAGAAGAATTCTTCTTAATCACAGATAATAATTTAGATATTTTAACAGACTCATTAAGTCGCATTTTAGTCGACTAATTATTGAATTACACAGGAGTGTTATCAATTGGCTGGCATAAAAATAATAGATTTACCCGCAGCCCCATCGGCACAATTAACGGATGTATTTCCAGTTAGCCAAGGTGGCACGACCTATAAAGAAACAAACTCACAGCTAATGTCACTATTCGAATCAAACATAGTGATAACTCCTTCTAATTTCAGTGGCACGTTGCCTGTTGGGAATGGTGGTACTGGTAATACTACTTTTACACCTTATTCGGTTATATGCGCAGGGACAACAGCAACAGGGGCATTTCAGAATGTTTCAGGATTGGGAGCGTTGGGTGAGGTATTAACCTCTAATGGAGCTGGGCTTTTGCCCACATGGCAAACTGCCACTGCTGTAACCCCTGCGGCATTAACAAAAGCTGACGATACGAATATAACTTTAACACTCGGCGGCACTCCAGCCACGGCCTTATTGCAAGCAACAAGCATCACAGCAGGATGGACAGGAACATTATCTGGAACCAGAGGTGGTACTGGAGTTAATAATGGCGCAAGTACAATAACTCTAGGTGGCTCATTAACCACCTCTGGTGCATTCGCTAGCACATTCACGATGACAGGAATTACAGGTGTCACATTTCCAACGAGTGGGACTTTGGCTACTACTGCTCAGATTCCATCGGGTGCAGCTCTTACTAAAACTGACGATACAAACGTAACATTAACTCTTGGTGGAAGTCCTACGACAGCTCTAGTAAATGCGACATCTATTACTGCTGGATGGACTGGGCAATTGGGATTAACGCGCGGTGGCACAAATGCCAGTTTAGCCGCTAGTAACGGGGGAATTATATACAGCGATGCCAGTGCTATGGCTGTATTGGCAGGGACGGCTACAGCAGGTAAAGCACTTGTTTCTGGTGCGGGTGCTGCCCCCAACTGGCTAGGATATACATTTCAGTCTGGCACTAGCCAAGGCGCAATTCTTTATGCAAATAGCGCTACTACAACTACATTTTTATCTAAAAACACTTCCGCAACTCGCTATGTGTCAAATACAGGCACCACTAATAACCCTGCATGGGCGCAAATAGACTTAACTAATGGCGTTACAGGGACATTGCCTGTTGGTAATGGCGGAACAGGGATAACAAGTTTAGGTGCAGGTGTGGCCACATGGCTTGGTACGCCATCTAGCGCTAATTTAGCGACCGCCGTTACCGATGAAACAGGTTCTGGTTCGCTAGTTTTTGCTACATCTCCAACACTTGTCACGCCATTATTGGGCACTCCAACTTCTGGAGTCTTAACCAATACAACTGGTGGTGGCGGTCTTAGAAGTTTCCAGATATTTACAACAGGAACGGCGGCTACTTATACAAAACCTGCAAATGTGACATCCATTTTAGTCGAGGTTGTAGGTGGCGGTGGTGCTGGTGGTAGCTCAACGGGTGCTGCAGGAACGGTATCTTGTGGTGGCGGCGGTGGAGGCGGTGGATACGCCAGATTGTATATTGCTAGTGCAAGTAGTACATATACTTACACCGTGGGTGCCGGAGGAACGGCCGGATCTTCTGGAAATAATCCCGGGAATGCCGGAGGAACTACTACTTTTAGTGCTTCTTCATTACAAGCCACAGGTGGAGCAGGTGGTGGTGGGATGGCTGCACCTGTGGCCACAACCGCTGTAAATACAGGTGGTGGTGCTGGCGGGGTTGGGTCTAATGGAGATTTGAATATTAAAGGCTCAGGAGGTACTCAAGGCTTCTCAGTATTAGGGGCTACCAATGGTAATGCAGTGCCCGGAAATGGCGGAGATTCATATTATGGTGGAGGCGCAACTGGCGCAACTCAGGTAGGCGGAAATTATGGTGGCGGTGGCTCTGGTGCTGTGTCTTCAACTGTTAGCGCTGTAGGTGGCGTGGGCGCTGGTGGATTGATCGTTGTGTGGGAATTCTCGTGATGGATTACACTATAGACCACTATGAGACAGATAAAGAACTTATCCCTTACGTAAGGATCGTCAATCGACAGCCATATGTGAATTATGCAATTTATCGTTTAGAAATCCCAGATTTAAGAAAAGATGATATTCTGAGCATTTCGACAGAATTTGAGTCTACACAGAATAATGGTTATGTAGTGCAGATTGCGAGCTATGTGATTTTATCACCATACGATAACTGCACTGATGGAATTATCATATCTAAACACAATGGATTTAATATCACGCATGAAATTCATCATGGTGTATCCGTGAAATTCAGACAGTTTCTGATTAAAGAAGATTTACCCGGAATAAATTATTTATGTACTATGATTTATCCGGCTAGCATGCTTGCCAAACATAATGACTATTTAAAGATAGAACAGAATAGTGGCCATTTAGATGCAATTGTTTTTAAAAAAGGAATTTGAATCATGGGCGTTAAAATAAGCAATTTACCAGCCATTGTTACACCAGCGCTATCCGATGTGTTCCCTGTAGTTCAATCTGGAGTTACATACAAAGAAACATGCACGCAATTAACAACACTTATACAAGAATCTTTTTCAGGATATTTACAAGCCCCATTGGGCATTAAAGATTCTAATGGGAATATTGTTTTAACTTTTTCATCTATATCTAGTTCGGTTAATTATTCACAGATTCAAAATAATGCCGCAGGGAGTCCGCCTCAACTGTCCGCTCTTGGAGCAGATACTGATATACCTATGAATATTAAATCAAAAGGAGCATCTCCGGTTAGGCTTGTTGGCGGGAATACAACTAGTGGTTTCCAAGTCTATAATGGAACCGCGACTCAGCATAATACATTGTTTGCATTTGCGAACACATCCGCTGCAAGAACGGTAACTGTACCGGATATGAATGGAACTATCTATTTATCTAGCAAAGCCGACGGTACTGAGGCAGGGAATGCTATTACGGCAAGTGGTACCAGTGGAGTAATCACCACCTCATCTTTAACTACGGTAACTGGTGCGAATTATGCAATCACCTGGACTAATACATTCATTACAACATCTTCTATCATATTGCTTAGTATAATGGGCGGAACTAATACCAAGAAAACCACCGAGATTCAAGCAACGGCCGGAAGCGGGACATCCACAATTACCATAACAAACAATAATGCCGCCTCTTTAGATGGAACTATATTAATAGGCTATGTAGTTATACCTTAACTAATCGGCGTAATTAGTTCGTAACCACGACTTTTGCGCCTCTTCATCATTTTATTAATATAGATTTTTGCTTCTTCTTCCGTTTGCACCGATAGGTTTTTTTTACCACCACGATTTGAATTACACCCACCCCAGCGGTAATTAAGCACAATATTGTTAGTTCCATCTTTTTCAACTGTGATTATATAGTAACGAGACTTTTCTTGATTTAGCCATTTAAAGTTATTAAGCATCTTCTAATAACTCCTCAATGGCTTCTTTTGTTTCCGTTAACTCTTCTTTGTCTATGTAAAATTTAATGTCTTGTATGTCTATTTCATTTCCATCAAAGTCATAAAATCTCAAAGTGCGTACCTTTTCAACATCAAGGGATGGACATACTATTAAATTATAATCGGAGGCGCAAGCTTATTCTTAATTCTGGAATTTAGAATGATGCTATTCATCATCGATTATTATTTCACCACATTCTTGTTTTAACGGATACATTTTAAAGAATTCTTCTTGCGAATAGGCTTCATCTGGAAAGAATAAAATCTTAATATCGCACTTAGAGCATCGTTTTGAATATTTTGAGTCAGAATATAGGGAATGCTCACATTGTTTTTTCATAATTAATACTCTTGGTAAAATTATTAAACTCATAGAAAATATTTAATACTAAATATCGGTATAAATATTAATCAAATAGTTAGTACTAATTTAATACTATTTAACCCTGATTTAGTATTTAGTAAGTTGTTGATTTTTATAGCGGTGTGCACTAAGTCTGATTATCACGATAATCAGATGCAATTATTATGCTATGGAAAATGTCTATTATATTTAATGTTAGACATGTGATATTATGGGGTTATATTTATCTTGATTATGTAATTAAATGGCCAAAATTGAAAGAAAATTAGTTTGCAATAAACATGGTATTTGCGACTTTAGTTTATCTGGAAAAATCAAACAAAGATGGAAATGTAAAAAGTGCATATATGACTCTTCATTTAAATATAGACATGGTCTTAAAGATAGGGCAATTTTATATAAGGGAGGAAAGTGTGTTAAATGTTCTTACAATAAATGCAAGCGGTCTTTGTCTTTTCATCATTTAGATCCAACTGAGAAAGATTTTAATATTGTTGCTTGCACCAGCTGGGAGAAAATGAAAGCAGAGATAGATAAGTGCATCTTGGTATGTATGAATTGTCATTTGGAAATACATGCGGAAGAAGATAAAAAAACTTTTGAATTACAGAAATATTATCTGAACAAAAAAGAAGTTTCCTTAATAAACCAAATGCTTATAAATGACAAATTATCTTTTGAACATGCGCGGGAATTGTTAGAAGAAAAAGAAGGGAAAAGGAACAAGAAAACCAATTTAAGATTGGAACTTTATGGAAATTAATCTATAAAACTCTCTTTAATTCATCAAGGGTAGTTAGTCCATAAATTTTATTCTCAAGTCTATCTATTTTATATTCTGCGTCACATAATTGCTTATGCAAAAGAAGGAATGTGGCCGTAAGTTCTTTGGTGCTTCTATCTGATATCTTTTTAAGATCATCTTTTATTACTTTAAGTATAAATTTACGAACTGTATTTTTAAAAATCATCTATAAAACTCCCCACATTTTTTGCATTTCATAGGTGGATTGCTTCTAGGATATCCTCCTGTAACTATTTCTTTGTGCCCGCATTCCTCATTGACAATAGGTTGACAGTAATTAGCCGGATAGTTAGCAATCATGGATTGGATTTTATTCATTATATTGCGATTAAATGGATTGCCTTCTGTTCTGTATATGCTAATTTCTGGATCTAAATTATCTAAAATGAATTCCAGCTCTTCTTTTGTAAATTCATTCATCCTTTATTGCCCCTGCGCAATTCACGAGAAAACATTAAAATTATAATGCCAGTAATAATGCAATGTTCGATACAAATTAAGAATTGCTTCAATCCGTAAGCCAATAAAATGTCAAAACACAATATAGAACTCATAATTATTATGAAAACGGCGCTTATAATTTTATTTGTCTTAGTCATTCTTTCTTCTCATTGATTATGATTCATACTATAATGTATGTGCTTTTTCTTCTGTATTTTTTCAAACTATAATCTAAATTATGGAGAATTATCATGGATGATCATCATAAACACAAGAAGTGTGATTGCTGCTGCGATATGAGAGGCGAACAAGGTCTGCAAGGCGTGCAAGGTCCACGTGGACAAGATGGCTTACAGGGACCACAAGGAATCCAAGGACTACAAGGAATTCCCGGAATGTGCGTAAACTGTTTCGAGCATGGCGAATGTCGATGTCCTGAACCTGAGTTCGCAGAAGTTGGTTCTACAGCAACTCAAGATTTGGCGGCATCTCCCGGCGCAAATATGGCGGGTGGCGTGGCTTTAATGGAAGTATCAATTCATGCAACTCCAAATATTGATTTAAGTCAAGCTGCAATTAACGGGAAAGTTACGGTAAATCGCGCTGGCTGGTATCAGGTTTCAACTGGTGTTTGCGGTTCATTAAACCCCGTGGTTAGTCCGTTACCGGTATGGACATTTTCTCTATTCAAAAACGCCATGATTGTTCAGGGTTCTACATTTGCAAATATGACTATTTCTCCTGAACAAAAAGCGAATGAAATTGTATCGCAAGTGTTAGTTCACATAGATGCCGGTGATGTTCTTGAGCTTGCTAATACTTCAACCGCAAATGTGGTAATCACTGCGCCAACATTAGGCACTAATGCACAACCAAGCAGTGCGTATATGGTGATTGTGCTATTGAAAGAAGATTAATTTATAATTTGGGCATTCTTGCAATGAGGATGCCCCCACGATTTGAGCTTAGGTAGGTTAGAGGCTTGGGGGTTTTATTTATTGTGCTTAAAAAAACTTCTAATTGCATCAGCAAAACCATGAGCTGCTTCTTTTCTCCAGCCTGTCAATTGACCTGTGTCATGGAGAGACAAGCCCAGCATCATCCAAATCTTAAATACCTCATCTTGTGTAAATGGGCGATTTTCTTTGCCGTTATAAGAAGCCACAGTAGCTTGAGAATAACTACCGTCATCAGGAAATAGTACGGAAATTGCGAGCAGCCCATCCGTCAATCCTTTATCATCTGCCTCATCTTTTGAATATCCTTCCGGTTTATCCTCAATATTAATGTCGTAACGTAGTTTGTAACTATGCATTTATTAACCTTGTTTTAATCCCATTTTAACAGCGAATTGATCTTGTATTTTCTTCGCCACTTCTTCTATGTCGCCACTAATAACGCTATTTCCGCAATCTATGTATGTATTATCATTCAAGACCTGCATAATAACATCTATCATCCTAAAGCCATTGCATATGATGTTAACTGGTATTTTAGATAGGTCAACCATAACAGTACCTTGATAACCCGGATTAATATTTAAATCTGACATTCTATATTCCTCATTAGAGCTTATCAGAGATTAAATTCCCAATCCCTCAAAGCCCAACATTTATGCGCCATCTTATCATTTATTCCCTGTAAACCTCTTCATAACTTTCTATAAAAATATCTGATTTACATGGGTAAAGTTCGCCTTTTATGCCTTTTATAACATAATCACCAATGTTTACATGCATAGTTCCTTCAAGAGTTCGGATTAAAAGATAGGTTTTATTTGATGACGGCAATAAATGCTGAACAACCTTATTTGGTTCGTCATCCATCCAAGACGGCCAATCATCAAATCCATACCTAAAAGCTTCAATCACTAATGGTCGCTTCATAAATTTACGAGACATAAATCGATTATCCTTATATTCTTTGAGAGCTGATAATATAATGGTATATTCCTCCACGCAAATTAAAATTAGTGAACATGAAAGAAATTCGCAGGATGCAACGGGGAGTTCTTAAGGAAATTAAGAACGTACGCCGTTTTTTTGATTATATGGAACGCACGGTTAAACAGGGCAATCCTGAGCATATACAGCGGGCATATATGTTTTTAACGCATATGACATTGCTCATGAACGAAGGGCAATTAACACCGGATAGCATCGCGCTTGATGTTGAGCTTGCGCAGGAATTACAGAATTTAGTATCAGAAGAATAAACGGAATTGATTAATAGCAGGATGCATTTTGAAAACGGAAGAAAACATGAAATTAAAATTATTAACAGCAAGCATCCTAATATTATCTAGCAACATCTATGCCCGTGGTGTCGTTTCAGGCGATGTAATGGGGCGTGACATGCTTATTAAAGAGATCCCAGGAGCCGCAAGAATTGGACACCTAGCCCTTGCAACAGGTGACAATATTTTCCAAACCACAGATGTAACAATTGAAATGGAACCAAATGGCGATAATTCTATTGTATGGGGGAGCGTGAAGGGATTTAAAAGCAAAGCAAGATATTGGGGGAGCAGAAGCGGGCTTATAACAAATAGCAAACTTATGTATCTAGCATTGCATGCTGCAAAATTGCAAAGCTTCTGGTGTCCTGAGTATACAGCGACAACATACTGGCGCATAGGAGACGGGTGGTTTGATGAGGTTCAGAGGCCACATCCGACTGTATGCGGTAAATTTCGGTGTGATGTCTTTGTGGGATACGTGATGGGGGTTGGCGGCGCGACACAAATACTTAATAACAGAATTCAATTGCCTTATAATGCATTTATGACCTTTCCTGTAGATAATGGCAGTTTTGCTGCTGAGAAGGCTATGCCTAATGAGACTGCCGAAGACCCGGACAGAGCAACTAAGTTTTTAGAAGTTACTGTAGATGATTTAAATAAAATGACGCTTGAAGAATTCTCAGTGTTCGGAAGTTTCGATCCCGCCATTACTCCTGAGAAGATAGTGGAAAAACAATGGGAACTCCTTGCTAATCCTAATGTCAAGGATTATATAAAATGGGTATTGATTGACTTACGCTCAATGTCTAAAGTAGAAGATACGCCACAAAAATTCATTGAGATATTCGAGAAATCTACAAGCGCATTCGTTAAAACCAGAATTGCGTCTGGCATCATGGGGTTTTATCAAAGCAATTGGGATGAGATACAATCTAATTCTAATTTTGAGAATATAAAGGGCTTCTTTACTAAAGCCGTAACCCATGAAAAGCCCGAGCATGAAATGAGTTCGTATTTAATTCGAGGATTTATAGACTTTCATGACGCGAGCGAAATTGATCGCAATTTGAATTTAATTGAAAAACATTTGGCGACAGTTACCAATAAGTCATTAATTGGCTTGCAGTTTGAATTAATTAGAAAGTCTCCTGAATTGCAAAATAAATTTCTTCCTGCGTCTATTTCTGTACTGAGAAAAGCAAACGATACCGAGCTTGATAGCAAGTTTTTTTATTACCTAAATCATGGAGTGAAGATTATTGAAGACAAGACTCTCCGAAAAGATATCAGAGATTTTATTTCCGAGAAGAATACAGCGTACGCAAATAAAGCTTTCTCAGGCGATAAAGGTCTTGCAGAATTCCATGCAAATGGAGCACGAAAAGACATGGATGAATTGATGTTGAAGCTTAAGTAAATATTAACGGGTTGCGGCGCGCTCGTTGCTAGCAAAAAGACACCACTAGCTTAAGGGTGTCATGCGCCGCACTTATATGAGTCGGTATCAATTTGTAACCGACTCAATCTCTAATTTATAATTTTTTATATCGAATTTTTTTTCAATTATTCCAATAATCGTGTATGTTGCAATTGCCATCCCATTTAATCTGTCTAAAGATGCGGTAGAGCCTATACCACCGTTTAGGTTTAATTCACGTTGTATTTCGGAGCATTGGTTTAAGTCATTTCGATACATCAATTCCAAAAATGCTAGCAACTCAATTATTCTGTCTTGAAATGCTAGTAATTCTGGAATTGCATTTTTATAATCTATAGTTTTGCTCATCTATTTTTCCTCTTTCTCAAGTTTATCAACACGAATTTCTAGTTTTGTAAGTCTTTCTTCTTGGCTTGCAACCTGTTTTTTTAAGTCATGGGCTTTGAGAGAAATAGCAATTAAAGCGCCACATAAAAATATTGTTGTTATATTATTCCGCATTAGACGTTCTCATTTTCCAAAATCTCCCAATCTTCAGACATTACCAAAAAAAGATTTAATTGCGGAAAATTTCCATGTTTACAAGGTTTTTCAAACGCTTTTCCGCCAATCATATCTGGATGTTGAACATCGCCCTTCATTTTAACCACGGACAGCCAATAATCCTCTCTGGGCATACCAGGCAACCCAGCTTTACAAGCCATTAAATAAATATCATCATCAAAACTTGGATGTGTTATCTTTGCACCTGTTCTCATTTGTATTAATGCTTCTTCGAATTTCATAACATTCCTTTTTAGACGCTCTCACTTTCCAGATTAGACGGATTTTCTTTATCTGGCTCGCCGCAGAAATAGCCCCATGAAGTCCAAGAGGTAATTTTATCTGGATTATCGATAATTGAATCAAGATATCGCTTACGTTGTTCTTTTGTCATCTTCCTACCACATTCATTAGTGCAATTTGGTGATGCGCAGAATGTTTTATCAAGGAATGACATTCCCATTCTCCATAATTTCGCATTTATCGATCAGATAATCCCGCATATGTTCACGACTACAAAAATGCAATGTTGGGAAAGTAATTGATCCCATATCTAAATTTACTGAAAAAATACCGTAAACACCTAAGAGGCCTAACTTTAATTCTTTATTACAAAAATCACATATTGTTATTGTTTTTTGGGTCATTCATGAGCCTTAAAATATTCTCTTAAACAACCAGTACCGCAAAAATGCAAATCATTAGGAATAGGAGGATAAATCATCATGTCTGTAACTTCTCCCGAATGGCACGGTATTCTTTCTGAGGAAATACAAACCCTATAGTCTATGGAATTCCCGGTGGTTGTTAGGTTGCTTGAGCAATGATCACAAAGACATGTATTATTAATCGTCATCTTTACACCCATTTTTAACCCATTGAATTGCCCTATTATGGCCTTCTTTAGCCTCAACCCATGTCGAATAACGCTCCATATAACCATCTTCTCCAGCTTCATCGAAAATCATAGTTTCGAATATTAAAGGCTCGCCACCAAAGTAATTATGGTCTAATCCCAGAAATACTGTAGATATCATCTTGTTATCATAATGATCGTGACCCACTAAACGCCTGTCTCTTCCATCTGTGTTTTCGTATAAATCAGCCCATTCTTGCAAGCTGCATTTAACTGCATTATTATCTTTATCTAGTGTGTAATACAAAAATGTTGATATATATGCGCTTCCGATACCCTCTCCAGAATTCACGGTAGTTGTAACGCCTTTAGAATATCTTTTCATTAAACAACCATCCCTACACCCACCCCAATCAAAATCATCTCCCATGAAGTCATCTTTATATCGAAATGTGACAATATCACATAAAGGATTATCCAGACACCAGCTCCTCTCCACCACTTGCTCCATGGACATTCAAGGACAATTTCAAATAGCGCATGGATAAATTTCTTTTTAAATATAAAATGTCCCGGAATTCCAAACTCTTCATTACATGCTATATGTAAGTCAGCTTCTTTTTTTGTTTTAAATCTCTCATCACAGATGCATGTGTATCTTTTCATTCAACAACCACCCAATCATCAGCCATTAAATCAAGAAACTCCGGCACAAAAAAGAATTCTTCCATTGAATGGTAAACAAGGTCTTTTTCTTCTCTGTCATAATAAATAAAGCCATCGCTCCATTCTTTTAATCTTGCTTTCTCGCCTTCATACAAAAGGTCTGCTATTTCATGGAATACATATTCTCTATTATCACCTTCTATAAACCACCCATCACACATAAATATGGAGCTGTCATAGTTGTACATACGTATTGCGGAGCGATACGCCTTAACTTCATCTTTGGGAATTCTCGCCATAGATAGATACATCTTCTCTGTCCATCTGCTCCTTGAAACCTTTTTGCCTGCGTTAAGCTCGGTTATTGCTTCACTGAATTTCATGCGCTTTCCCTAATGATCCATTGATAAAACACGTGCTAATAATGGCTGAATAAATTTAACAAACTTTTCTTCAAGCATTTCTATTGGGTACTTATAGGCTACAAGCGATCCCTGCTTAAGAGTAATATCCAGCATCCAATTACCGCGCCCCAAAGGACAGTCTTCTTTAGATCTCAAGTAATATTCTACGCTCTTAATATTCGGGCATAATTTATCTAAGTCCAGATCATCAGCAATTGTTACATTGTCCTCAGGTATGCTGTCGCGGTTATATGCCTGAACCTTTACAATACCTATCTTCATCAATAACCCCTATACTAATCCAAATAAATGAAGCGCCACAGGAATAATTACAGAACCCAAAACAATACCAATGATTAGGTTTAGCTTGTTGTCCATGTGATCAAATCTCTTTTCTATACTTAAAAATTTCTCATCATATTTTTTATCATTAAGTTTGAATATCTCACCATGAATCCTTAATTGAACCTCATGTTCTATGTAATTCTCTTCTGACTTGCTTAAGTTAGCCATTTTATCTCCTGACTATTTATAAAATCACCCTGACGGAATCGAACCGCCATCTGTCGCTAACAGGCGACACTCTACCATTGAGCTAAGGGTGAATAACCTGTATTAAAAAGGTACATCATCATCCAAAACATCTTCCTGAAACTTAGGAATTGGCACTACATTAGCAGTAGGCTGTGCCACATTATCGCGCTTTAAATAATCTTCAATCTTATTCTTGTCAGGATAGCATGACCCAAAAGGCTTCCCATTTAGCCTATCTTCTGGAATTGGCTTTCCAGCGTCTATCCCGACCTTAACCCTGACGCGCTTGCCAGTTATGGTTTCCGAACATAGTTTTCCAGCCTGATATGTCGGCATCATTCCAGCAGACCCCGCGCAGTGTACAATCTTCCACATCATGGCTTTCATGAACACCAGAAAGTCGCGTACTTCATGTGCTTTTCCTTCCGCGTCAAATACCGTGACGGTCATATCCATCATGTCATTGCCACTAGACGACACCTTGTCTTGTGAGGCACTTATGATTGCGTCATATTCGCCCTCTTTTATTAATTGAAATCTTTCTGCCATTGCCTCTTCTTCACTCATCGCTTGATATGCAAACATCCTTATTCTCCTTTTATTTTACTTTTTAAGTGGTCAATGCATTTTTGTATCGCATCGCGTGGCATTTCTTCCCATCGGTCACTGCTTGCTTTGTCTAACCATTTTTGATACATTTCTGGCGGCACTTTAATTAAGTCTATAAGTCGCAGAAGCTCGGCCACTTGCTCAACTGTCGCAAGTTCTTGCGCAATTGCATCGCGCTCCAATACTTCACGCCCGTAACGTTTCGCAATCTCATCGTATGAAAAAGGGAAACTTTCACTATCTGGAAACTGCTCTATACGTGACTTTTTAATCAATCCTACGCGGTCTGTTCCACGCTTTTGTATTTCAAATACCAAATCAAATAAGTAATCCAGCTTTTTATAACAATCAAATGTCTGTCCTAAAACCGCCAAATTCTTACCGTACTCATTCTTGCTATGTGACGTGATAATAACGTTCATATCTAATCGGAACAACAGGTTTAAAAGCTGCTTCATGCGCTTATTAGCTTCGCCATAATGACGACCAAATTCACTGCCTACCTTAATTTCTGCCTTCTCAAGAAGGTCATTATAAAGCAGCGTTAGAGAATCTATAATCAATGTCTTGTAATCGTGTTGAGTTGTTAGAAGCTCTCGAACTTCGTTAACCATCTCATCAAAATCAACGGTCATAAGTACCGCGCCATCTACTTTTTCAATCTGCCTTACATACTGCGGCTTATTAGTCGACCCCTCAGTATCAATAATATAAGGCTTCGGAAACTGAATAGCTGCCATCGTTTTACCGACCCCGGCAGAACCATAAAATAAGCACTTAAGACGCTGTTCAATCATCGCTGGTTTCTTTGCTTTTAAAGCCATGTCTACATCCTCACTAGTTTAATTATGCCAATTTAATGGCTGCGGTATATCCCCGATGCGCACGTGTTGTGCGCATAAGTGCGCATAAGGCATATACCGCTAATCATCTAGGTCTTGTTCTCGTCTCTCTTCCTCAAGAGCTATTAAATATTCATCACAAGCTTCATCGAGCAATTCTTGCAACGAGCTTGCATAATAAGACACAATATTAAAACGCACTACATCAGCAAATTTAACTCTATTGCTCACACTATCGTCTTTAAGCATCGCAAGAAGCGCACATGTATACGCATTATCAATCAACATATCACTGCCATGTACACATTCGCTCAACTCTCTACCCGTGAACTCTATATAAAGCCGTGCAAGCTCTCCCTGCTCATCTTCTGGCAAATCATCAAGATTCAATGTGTAAGATAAATCATCATAATTTGCGTATGTTGAAACCAATTCTTCAATGTAATTAGATAACCTTTTTTCATGGCTCATAAATGTCATTTCCTTGACAAATTCCACGCCCAAATCGAACGGGTCATCATTCCTTGATGAAAGTTGTTGATTTTTAATATTCTCTTCTGCTAATCTTTGTTGGTTCATGTTTATATCCTAGTCCGATATTACAGTACATTGAGGCGCACAGATTGCAGTCCGAGCGCCTCACCTAATTCTTACGTGTTATTTTTCTTATCAAGTCTCGCCTTGTACTTCGTCAAACACTTAACTACAGTTGCACCCATCGGTTCGCCTGTCGTGAACGAATGAAGCCTCAAAAAATCCCACAGCTCAGAAGGCATTCTTAAACTAAAATTCTTCAAGATACTCCCATCAACAATCTTTGGTCTACCCGCCATAATCTACCCCTTTAAATTTATTGTTATTTGCTGAATGAAACAATTATTGCATTAATTAATTCAGTGCGCAAGCATTTTTAATAAAAAATAGAAAAATATCTTAATTAAAAGTTAGAAGTGTATTATTATGTTTGGAATATTGAAGATTTGACTTTGTAAAAGAAGATTTATAGTGCAGAATACTGATTAGTAGCAGCAAGGTACATCATGTTTCGCTTGCTGCGCGAAATTTATATTGATTGAGTGACACCGACCAAAGTTGAACTCAACCATTTTTACTACCGGATGCCTTGTTTTGGCGAAGTTACGGCTTGATGCATCCAACATCAGAGGCAATTATAGCGATGAATGAGCACGACTACAACCACCCTTTATATATAAATACTCCTTACTTTGTTTTACAAGACGAAAAACTATCCTTCTTTAACAAATTCTTATTCTCTTTATTCTGGAGTTTTTCTTTATCTGGAAAAAAAATAAAGACCAGCAATGACTATCTGGCCACATTATTTCAAGTAGATTCCTCGTATATTGGAAAATGCATAAAAGAGCTGGAGGATATGGGTTATATAAAAAGATTAACATTAAAATACAAAAGAATTATCCAAGTATTACACATCCCATATGATCCAATAGAACGCGGTGACATGAATTTAGATCACCGAGAACCAACAGATTGCAAACAAAATGAACTGCATACTCTTAAAGTAGTACCCAGTATAAAAAATATACTGCCTCCTCCAGATACGTCTTTTATGTCCTCCAATACGAGGATCGAACCTCCGCCAATTGGAGGAACAGATATTAAAGCTTATAATAAAGATAATAAAGATAAAAGAAGCCCCGAAACGCCTTCGGCTAATTCGGTGGATAAAATTTCATTTTTAACTCAAGAAGAAATGATAAATGATAATCCTCACAACATTGACCCAAAGATATTTGAAGAATGGCTTTTTATTCGTAAAAGGAAAAAAGCCCCTCTCACTCACACAGCATGGAATAGAACCAATAAGGTTCTAACGAAGCTCGTTAACAGCGGTCTAGATGCCATTGACTGCTTTGAACGCATGGTTGCTAACGGATGGCAAGGCATGGAGTACAAGTATTTCGAACAAGAGATAAAATCAACCACAGTTACAAGCAAAGCAGATACAGACAAGGAAATACGAGCACGTGAACTTAAAGCACAAGAGATGAAACGACAAGAATTCGAAACGTCCAATGGGATTATGAAAAGCATCACTCATACAATAAATTTTGAGGCAGAGCTTAGACGTGCCGAGGAAGAGCGCCAAATACTTGGAATGGATAGACTTGAATACCACAATTACACAATGCAACAACATAAACAAAAAACCATGACAGGATGACATATGAATAAAGGGCTATGGATAGCCAGAAAGAACCACCTGTGCTGCATGATCAAGATTATATCTGATAACTATGGTGGCGATGAACGAGAGTGGCTTAAAGGCCATTGTGTGGAGCTTTTAGGGAAATACCAAGGAGATGACATTGAAACGCCTATTGCGGTTTATCAGAAAATTATTGATTCGCACATACATACAGTTAACGGATGGACAAAATGTAAAGGACGACAATGATAAAGTTACCGATTCCATCGGAAAACCAAGAACAACGCGCGCTCGTAAAGTGGTTAAGCTACCACCCAATTGTTCGTAACTTTTATTGTAAAAATAACAATGAAGGCAAACGCACCGAACAACAAGGGTTTAATTTGAAGTTAATGGGGTTGCGACCGGGTGTCAGTGATATCCTGATTTACTATCCAACGAATACTTATCATGGGTTGTTTTTGGAAGTGAAGCGCAATAAAAAGTACACGCCGTCTGAGATGAAAACAGCTACATGGATTGCGCAAGAAGAATTCCTAAAATTGGTAAAAAGTGTTGGATATCATGGGGCTGTGTGCTATGGTTGGGAAGAAGGTAAAAAAATTATCGAAGCTTATCTCCTGACGTAATTTTATTGTTGTGCCGTTCATAGTAAGACTCCTTGTTAGTTTTAAGCCCTAGAAATAGGGCTTTTTAGTTATCTGTCCAGCAAATCATCAATAGCCTCTTGTTCTGTACTTCCTTCTCCTGACGGGCATCCATGCGATGTTTCATAGTCAATTGGCGTTGGGTCATAATCATCATAGGTTGCCACCCATGGACAACATCCCCAAAAAGCCCTGTCATGACAATAATATGTGTGTATTGTTTCGTTGTTTATTATGTGTATGTTCATCGTTTGCCTCTTTATCGTTAATTATTAAATGGACTGCCTTCGGAAGAATTCCCAGCCAGTAAATTGTCAATGGCCTCTTGTTCGGTTCTTCCAAAACCAATTGGATCGGCACTAGGTGTTTCATGGTCGATAGGAATCCCATCATAATTATCAAAAATGGCTATCCATCTATCGCAATTCCAATATTTGCGTGAATTATCGCATTTAGTAATAATACGATTCATATTTATTTCTCCGGGAAAATTACACAATTCTTTAAATGTATTAAGTCTTTTGGATTATCATCTATTATTTTATAAAATTCCTCTTTGCTAAGTCCAGAATGCAATTTATTCAATGCATCCTCTATATTTCTTTCTGCTCTATTTATGTCGTCTAGTATGAAGTGGTTCATCTTTATCTCTCTATGTTGTAATTAAGTAATGTATGCATTATTGCATTAAATAATACACGGGTCAACAGTTATTTTTAATTATTTTGATTTATTTTTAAATCGTGTGCTAAGCTTAAGATAACTAAGACAAAAGGATGTTGTTAATGCCAAAGTTTAGTCAGGCTTCCTTCTCGAAGCTCTCAAGCTGTCACATAGATTTACAAGTATTGTTCTACGAGGTCATTAAAAACTTCGATTGCACGATACTGGAAGGTCATCGGGATGAAAAAGAACAAGAAGAAGCCTTTCTTAAAGGCAACACAAAGATTCATTGGCCATATGGCAAGCACAACAAGATTCCGTCAATGGCTGTAGATGTAATCCCATATCCTGTCAATTTCGATGATGCGAAGCTTCATATTTGGTTTGGTGGTTATGTACAGGGTATCGCACAAAGATTGAAGGATGAGGGAAAAATGAGCCATTCAGTGCGTTGGGGTGGGGCATGGGATGGATTAGGTAAACTAGATAGACCAGGGCAATTGAATGATGCGGTGCATTTCGAACTTGTGGAGTAAATAGTAGTAGCGGAGGGTTAGCTATGAAAAAGCTGCGTAAGTACGTTAAATCTCGGCGTGATATTGTAATAACTGCGCCATTACTGTTATGTTTCGTTACATTCTTATTTAATTTTGTGTCTGCGATTAAGAAGGGTAATATTGATAGCACGGCATTTAGCCAGCTTATGACGACTGTTGATGGCTTTGGTACAGTGTGCAGTGCTATAATAATGCTAGTAATGCGTCGTAAAAAAAAGTAATATTCGATTATTCAATGCATTAAAGGATTAATGACTATGGCAGGAAAGCCTAATCCACCAAAGGTCTATGCCACAGAACCTGTAGGCAGGCCATCTAAATTCACTCCAGAAATACGCAATGGTATCATTCATGCAGTTTCAAGACGCGTCCCTTATTGTTTAGCCGCCGAGGCCAACGGTATATCAGAGCCAACGTTATATGCGTGGATTAACATCGGCAAGCAGCATTTAAAGGACGGAATTGAGTCAGATTATACAATGTTTATTAAGTCCTTAAAAGTTGCTGAAATGTCCCGCATGATGGAGCATACGGATAAAATAGCCGATCATGTCGATAAATGGCAAGCTGACGCATGGCTTCTTGAGCGTAGATGGCATAAGGACTGGAGTGCAAACGCACAACTCAATGAACTCAATCAAAAACTTGATACCCTCTTAGACGGTGGAACTAATGAAAAACTCAGAAAAAAAGAAGATGATGAAGAAGCATGAGAAGAAAATGCATGAACATCTTGAGAAGCACTTGCATGAGAAGCCAAAGGCTATGAAATCATCAAAAAAGAAAGACCGCGGATATTAATAGTGAATGATTTTAAAGCGGGCGATGATGCGTGGTATTTTACATTTCCTGAGGACGGCTGTGGTGGATATGATATTGATGACATAGAGCTTGGCGCAACTTATAATCTGCTGCAAGTTACTATAAACCGTAATCCATTTTTGTCCTTTGCCTATAAAAGTAAGGACGAGGCATTTAAAGCCATGAGAGAAAAAATAGATAAACTGGAACAATCAAAACCAAGGGAGTGGTAAAATGGGTGCTAAATACACATCAAACAAGCCAGACGGATACATGCGTACACGCAATAATATCTATCTTGAGCGTGAATCTTTACAGCAAACAAGAACATTTGCAGAAGCCGGAGCAAGTCGTAACTTGCCAGCCCAGAGCAAAGAAAATTATGGCAAGGATGATATAAGCGGGAAAATATTTAACAAATAAGGATTAATTATGCCATTAGTCAAGGGCGCTAAAGCTCGCACAAAGAAAGGCTTCTCAACTAACGTTAAGCGTGAGATGGAGGCGGGGAAAAAGCATTCTCAAGCTGTCGCTATTGCTTACTCAGAAGCTGGTGAGAAGAAGAAGAAAAAGTAACACCCATTGACCTGTCACGGAAGACTCAAGCATTCACAAAGGACTTAACCATGGCTGTCATACAAAATACGTGGATAGAAAAGCAAAAGAAGAAGAAAGAACTAGAAACCGCGCCTGCATTTGAAGCAGCCCCCACAGACAACTGGCTACCCATCGATACTAAGAAGCCTGTCAAACGCCATACAAGTGCCTCACGTGGCACATACAAGCACTCCCTGAGAGGCATTCGAAAATGAATTGCAAATCTTGTGGCTATGGTAATTCTCGTGTAGTAGAGACTACGCAAAACGAACGTACAAATCATGTGATGAGAAGACGCGAATGCATCAAGTGCGGTATGCGATATACAACTCAAGAGCATATTCATGATAGGCCTAACTTTAAAACTCCTCCCCCCAAGTCGGTGCTTGAGAAATGAACCTAACCGCATCAGCCATAGCCCGCAGAATTGCAGAAATAGAAGAATCACGCCGCAAAGGCACAGAGCAACAAATAACCATTAACGATACAGGGATGATAATACATGCTTCTGACCAGGATAAAATCTATGTTCCGACTGCGACCGGTAGTATTGCTCATGACAATAATAGCTTTGTGCGTGTCATTATGGGCCCTTACGGAAGTGGAAAGTCAACGTGGGCAGCTTGCGAAATTGTTAAGCGAGCCTGTGAGATGCCAATATGGCACAGTGGACGACGACGAAGCCGATGGGGAATTGTACGAAATACCAGTGGTGAACTATCAACAACTACCCTTGCCACATGGCTCGCATGGTTCGAAGAGCTAGGCGATATACGTAAGCGTCAGAAGCCCATCATGACCTATGAGCATACGTTTAATGATGGTCATGGCATAGTGGAGCTGGAGCTGTTATTCATCGCCCTTGATAGGCCAGAAGATGTTAGAAAGATTAAGTCTTTAGAGTTGACTGGATGCTATATCAATGAGCTATCAGAGGTTCCAAAGGCGGCCTTGGCTCATATGAAGGGTCGAGTTAATCGCTATCCTTCTAAAGCATTTTGTCACGAGCCTTACTGGTCGGGCATTATTGCGGACACCAATCCGCCCGAGGATGACCACTGGATATTCAAAGACTTTGAGGAGCAAGCATTTGACCATCACATTCTATTCAAACAACCTCCGGGATTAATCAAGAATGATGATAACAAGTGGGTACGAAATCCATTGGCTGATAATGCTAGTCATTTGCCTGATAATTACTATGAGATGCTTGCCGAAGGACAGTCTCAAGAGTTTATTAAGGTATTTTGTCTTGGTGAGTATGGGTCTGTTGGCTTTGGTAAACGTGTGTATCCTGAGTTTAATCCTGACTTTCATGCGGTGGACTCACTGGCTGCAATACAAGGCGAGCAGCTTATTTTGGGCTGGGATTTTGGGCTTACTCCTGCTTGCACTGTGTTGCAATTATCTCCCCGTGGGCAGCTTTTGATTCTCAAAGAATATGTGGGTGATGGTATGGGAATTAGAACCTTTGCAGAATCTATTGTAATGCCTGGGTTGCTTGTAGACTTTCCTTATTGCAAAGTTGGTGACTTGTCCATAGCCGACCCCGCAGGGGCTGCACGTGATCAGATAATTGAAGAAATGAGCTGTATTGGTGAGCTTAACTCATTGGGCATCCCAACACGTGCCGCTCGCACAAATGACATTGACCCACGCATAGGTTCTGTTAAATACTTCTTAAACAAGATGGTTGACGGTAAGCCCGGTTTAGTTCTTGATAGGCGCAAATGCCCGACACTGTTTAAAGGTTTTGTGAAAGACTATATCTTTGCGCGGGTGGCTGTATCAGGTGAAGAGCGCTATAAGGACAAGCCAAATAAGAACATGGCCTCACATCCCATGGATGCGCTTGGTTATGCATGTTTAGAGATAGCTAGTGATAGAATAGCGGTAGATAAAATGGGTGAGAATAGGCATGAGAATATGTTTAATCCGGGATTCAGGTGGCAGGGATGAGATTTGATATTAGTGTGAGCACAAGCTTTTTAGGTTACTCTAAAGTTTTGAAAGTCGTATTATTTAGTAAATCCGATGAAGAACATGCCAAGGATGAATATAATTCTGGCATTTACGATTGTTGCGCAACTGTCCCTGATGACAAGAGTGCTTTTTTAAGCATGATAGAAGATTGCGTGAATTTATGTCTTAGAACTTATGAAGAATCATTGAGTGAAAAAAATGAAACTCAAATGTAAGTATTGCGACAAATATTACCAGACAGTCCATCAATGCGATAAATGTCCTCAATGCGCCTGTGAGTTTCAACGCATACTTAATAAAACAATGAACAAAGTAACAGAATGTGTAATAGCCATGGGCGGCAAAGACGTAACGGAGGATAAGTAATGCATACGGCAATCGACATGACAGCGCTTCTGCATGATTTAAAGAGCATCGCATTAGAGATACAATCTATCAAATCCCATCAGCAATATATGGATGAAATGATAAACCATTTGCATAAAGAAAATGCTAAACTTAAGTTTTTACTGGAAGATGTAATCACTGAAATAGGCAGAGATGCCAATCAACCTAAGGACTGAATCATGACCGCTCAATCAGCTATAACCCTAATACTAGACTTTGCAGGTGAGAACAACAATGTTGTCCCACGCATGGGAAGGTTGCATTGCCCGAATAACACATTGTCACAGATAGCAGCGGCAGGATTTTTGGATAATTACTTGCACACACAGAACATTGCATTGTTGGCCACAGACTTTGTGGCAGCTGTTGGTTCTAATGGACACCAATGGTACAAGCCTGTGTTCACTGCGGGCTCTTGCCAGTTAACAGTTTTACCATAAACAGAGAAAGGAGAAGTACAGATGTTATTTCAAGATGCATTAGCAAAATTGCATGAAGGCGCTCCAATGAGACGCGCTTGCTGGACAGCAGAAGATGGTTATTTGACATTAATGCCTAGCATGGAATATGTATGGAAGATTGTATTACTTCCTAATCCAAACGCGGGTAATTTTATATTCAAAGTCGAAGACTTTATGGCCGATGACTGGGAAGAGTTTGTAGAAGCTAAAGAGCTTATCGAAGGCTTTAACGATGCTAAAGATGCAGAACATGAGTAAAAATCTCTTATATTAGAGGTTTAAAGCGTGACTTTGCGTAAATTTCGTTAAAGTCACGATATATTTATTAACCCTAAGGATGGGGTAGACATGGAAATCGTTGCCGACGAATTACCTATTGATGAAATTGATGAGATTAACGCGAAGCTCCAAGAACGCATGGAAGAAGCTGGCATTGATGAGGCGGAGGTCTTAAAAAAGTGCCGAGAAGATTTAGTCCTTTGGGATGGGTATTTCGGTGAAAACACGGTTCGCGGCAAGGATGACATGAACTTTGTATTGCGTGACCAATGGTCAACCGTGGAAAGGTCAGAGTTCACACGTCTATTTAAACCCGCCATGTCATTTAACAAACTCTATGACACCACAAAGAAGGTTTTAGGCGAACAGCGTAAAAATAAGCCCGATTTAATAGTGCGTTCTCTCACAGGCAAAGCATCTGAACAACAAATAGATTTAAGAGCCGATTTAGTACGCACAATATCTTATCAATCACAAAACGACCTTGTATACCAGACGGCATTTAGGCAAGCTCTAATGATGGGCTATGGGGCTTTTGAGATAGTTTTAGAATACGAGAATCCCACATCATTCAATCAAGTTATCAAATATGAGCTTATTCCTGATGTAACGCGCACATCGTTCGATCCAATGGCCATGAAGCCACACAAGGGTGACGGGAACTTTTGCGCACGCCAATATGTTTATACAAAAGAAGAATTCTACGCTACATATCCTAATGTCATGAATCCTGTTAGCTATTCCGAC
>Ga0184628_10000192_pt1 | contig 36229 bp, 34 predicted proteins | sample PLM4_5_b1_FD_133149 | JGI IMG/M metagenome (GOLD analysis project Ga0184628, IMG submission 133149) | Groundwater sediment microbial communities from an aquifer in East River, Colorado, USA - PLM4_5_b1 | ecosystem: Environmental > Terrestrial > Soil > Riparian zone | place: USA: East River...
CCACGATATCTTCAGGTCGCTCTCCAGCCGTGACTGAATACACCACCCGGATCACGTTCGGGGCATACAGCATCAGGTCAGGCTGGAACGCATTGCCCACCGCCACGACATATCCTGAATCCGATGCGACCGGATGCAGGACCGTATCCTCACCGACGTTGTACAGACACCACCACCCATTAGGGGTGTCCAGCATGCGAAGCCAGTAGATGGGTATGGACCTCGGGTTCGGCTTCGGCACACCATCCGTGACCTTGGGCGCACCACCTTCAATCCATGCCGCCCGTCGTGAACCGAGCAGATGAATGGACCCAGCATCTCCCCCGGTCAACAACCACGTCGCCCCGGCCATCTCATGCACATCCCAATTGCCTATCCCCTGATAGCTCCTCTTGATCGCAATCGAACCGTCTGGGCCAACGCTCGTGACAGAAAGACCCGCGTTCGGCAACAACTTGCCCGTCGAAGTGAACACACCGTAAGCAGGATTGCCACCAAGCCACGCGGCCCACACATTGGACCTTGCACTCAGGTCATTGGCCCCTCGGGATGAGATCATCACTTCTGAATTCAGGCGCACGTCCCACGCATAAATCCCACACACGCCTCCGGGGCAATGCTGACCAATCACCGTGTCGTCATTCAACCAGTGAGCACCTCCGCCCACTGGCCAAATCACCGTGCCTACGCCGGATGCGGACCCCCACGACACACCAATACTGCCGATACCCGCGCACCATTCGCCGTACTTGTTCAGGTAAGGCATTACACCGGCTCCACGATCTTGAACTGCAACGTCACGGGGTCGGTCACCCAGCCAATCGGATTGCCGTCAATGTCTTTGTAGTTGATGACGTCATCGAACGTCATACCCTGTCCACCCACGGTGAGATTCACCGGCAGGACTTTCCATGCCTTGTCGGTCACGTAGTTCGGTCGCCACTGCACGTAGCCCACATCGGGGTCCAGCGGCATCGTCCAGATGGCGATCAACATCCTCAACTGGGTGATAGGCATCGCCAGACCACCCAGCGACTTCCACCGCTCCTCCACCATGACATCTTTCAGCAGTCCCTGCCACAGCGCATTGGCCGTACTCGTCAAGCCACGAGAAGACGCCCACATCGGCGGAATGATGATGTCCTGATCCAGATTCACCCACTCATCCGGTTTGGCTTCGTAGTCAAACGACCCCAGAATCGGATGCACGATGCGTCCCTGCCCACGAGTCAAGTAGACCGCAGGCTTCACATTGATGGAATAAGAGACAATGGTCTCTGGAGCTTCTACAATGTCAAACGTCCCTTCACTTTCCAGCGTTCTCACACCGGGAACGTGACCGAATCCACCAAACCCACGCCACAGGTCTTCCACCGCCACCGCTGGACCCGATGGCGGGGCTGGTTCCGCCACAGCAGGCCCAGTGCTCAACACCGGCCAGTTAGACAGCGACGATAGATACGACTGTTGGTCGCCATTCCACGCCACAAGCAGAGAACTGTTGTCTTTCTGTTGCTTCGGACAGTGGTAATACGGACTCGTGGAATTCGTCACGAGATACCACGTCCCGTTCGGGGCTTTGGCGATGCACCGGTCGTTGTAGTCCCCACCCTGCTGTCCGAAGAGCCACGTACCCGCCTGCGTCCATTTCACAAGGCGATAGCCGTCTACCGTGATGGGCTTACCACGGTCCTGCCAGACAGGCGTATACCCCGCAGGACCACCCGCTGTGAAGTTCGCAATCCCTTCAATGTCATTCGTGCCTGATGGAAATGGCCCAAGGAGTTCACCATTCTTCCAGACCCAGTACACAGAACGATCCCCGCCTTCACCACCCTGATACCACCCACCATCAGGAGCAAACCGACCCGCATAGGCCCCACGCCACGTAATCCCTGTAGGACGCACCGGCTGTTGGCCGGGAGACATGATGAACCACGTCCCGAAGGACTCAGGCACATCAGGGTCTTCAGCAGACCCAAACCCCACGATGTTGTTGAACATGTCGGGTTCAATGGGCGTCACATGGATTTCGTACGGAGCAATAGTCACCGCGCCCGAGTATTGGACCGTGTGGCCGATACTATCGAACTTCAGACCCTTATCATTGCAAGCGCGATGATGTATGGCCATAAATCCTACGGAACGGCTGGATACACCCACGAATCAAGCACGTCATTAGCCACACGGGGCGCACGATCCTTGGCCACCCACTGAATCGTGTTGGCCACGATCACCGCGCCTTCCTGCGTGGTGCCGTCATCGTTCTTGAAACACACCGAGTCAAGCGGCCCACCACCGGGTAAGTATCGGCTATACCCCGGTTTCCTCAAGTAATGTCCGAACCGTGCGTCCACATCGTGCATTGCCTGAACCGCCGCCGCTGTGAAGGCACCTCGACCGTCAGACTGACGCATGTCGTACTCTTCACCCTGCGTGAACTTCCACGACTTGGTGGTCAAGACCTGATCCAAGATGTACTTCATGTTCGGCATCTCGTTCGGGCCATACACACCAGCCCCACTCCCCGGATCGGGTTGCCCCGGCTGCTGAGGTGTCTGAAATGTGGGTGGTTTCGGTGGAATGCCGGGAATATCCTCCGGGTCCGGTCCATAGATGATGGCCGTCGCAATCACCCGAATCTGCCACTGCGGCAACCCCGGTAAATTGATGTTGAGATTGGGGAGCGTAGGCGTAACCGGTGTGCCACCGCCACCCACTATCTCTCCGCTGCCATCGAGCGCATGAAACAGCGTGACTTCTACGCCGGGGAACGTGATGCCAGCCACCGGCTGGTTATTACGCAGCACGAAGCTGGGTCCGATGGGCGTGTATTCCTCCCATGCGATATACGTCTTATGCGTCTGCGTATTAACCAGTAGAATCCAACCCCGCGAGTCGGTCTCCATCCCGATGACCCAATCACCGAGCGTGACACACCGGGTCAGTGAATGTCCCTCCAGCACCTTCCGACCCACTTGATCGGTCCACGCAGGCAATCCGGAATCGAAAATCTGGGTCCACCCCTGTCCCGAGATGTAGTCACCGGTCTGGTCTATCGGAACGGGCTTCTCGACGCCACCCACTTTGTAGGCACTGATGGCATGAATCCAGTATTCGACGCCAGTCAACGGGTGGAAACCTACGTCATACGTACCGACCGCTGAGTCCACATCTTCAATCTGAGGCACGCCTTCCAAGGGCACACGATGCACACGATACGTGCGGTCGTTGTTACCTCGCACCAACGCTTTCATACCATCCGGACTGATGGCAATCGCGTTCGTATGCGTGGGCATGACAATCGTCACGTCCGGATCACCACTGAAGATGATGTGCGGGTCATCCGGAGCAATCGACCCCTTCACGTTGCCCGTAGGCCCGACTGCGATGTACTTGGGAGCCATTATGCAGCCGGGAAATGCGTCCAGTCAGCCGACGCTTCTTTCATTCTCTGAACCGCTGTTGCAATTGATTGCCAGAAGTCCACACCGTCCACCAGCACTTCACCGTGAAACCGAGCTTTAGAAAACAGCCAGATTGACCCAACGTGGAACTCACGCGCCAAATCCCACATCCCGCCCAGCATGTCGAGCACCTTCTGTTCCGTCAGAGCGTAATCTCCGGGGCCTCGATACTGACAGTAAGCCGCGCAGGCAAGGTCCATCGGCACGTGAGCATTCGCACACGCATTCATGTTGGCCCGTACGATTTGTAAACTGGTCGAGACTGCGGCTCCCTCAGTCGGGTAGGCAAAAATGAGTGCCCGTGTACCACTCGGCACGTCATCGGGATCGAGTCCATACCCGTCCTTGTAAATCTCAACGGGCCACCCCAGTTCATCCGACACATCCATGGACGGAGCCAAGTTCTCCGGGTCTCTGGTGTCAAAGAAAATCGCTCTGACGTTAGCCGATGGCGTCTCCGTGTAGTCCATGATGCGTGGACCCACCATGTCATCGAACATCCCGATGCCAATTTGCTGCGTAGTGGGTGTGAAGTACGGAATGATAGGGCCGGGACCGGCTGGTGGCGGTGGCAGATTGTAGTCGAGGTCGTAGCCGTAACCATACACGTCGTACTGCGAACACAGCACTTGAACCAGTGTGTTCCCCACGTGGTCAGACACAGGCGTGCCCATCAGCATGCCCGAGCCTTGCACCGTGACACTCAGATTGTATCCACCCACTCCCTCATTCATGTCACCAACGGCCTGCACCAGCACCGGAATCTGACGACCCTGTCTCGGAGCCTTCAGCGGAATCGGCGTGGTCAGGCGCACAGGGATCGGCACCTGCCGGAATCCACGAATGTATGAAGTCGAAGCCCCAGTAATGGGGTCGTTCGGAAGTTCTTGGGCGACGAGAATTCGGCGGTAGAGTGAATCCCACGCAATGGTGGCCCCACCCCACGCATCCCCATCTTTCGCGCCTGTCAGGGTCGGGATCTTCACCGCTCCCATGATTTCGCCGCGCATGTAATCCACCAAGACCAGCGTCTGGTCGGTGAGCATCACATAGCACCGCTGGTTATCTTCCAGACAGATAGACTTGATGCCCTGTGGCATCTGGATCGAATAGAGAAATTCCCCGGTGGTCCATCGGAACACCGACAACAACCCGGTGGATTTTCCACTCAGAAACAAGTCCCCGGAGTCATTCGAAAGAGAACGTGGCGTGTCATCAATAGCACAGGCCCCAAACCCTGAAATGTTGAACCGGTCATCCGAAATGACTTCAGTCCCATACCCCCACGAATCGCCTCTCCCCTCTGGCTCGTCTCCCACCGACGCTGTAGCCGTCACGCCTAAGATCAGTTCACGCATCGAACTGCCATACAGATGGATGGCATACATCCGTCCTAGACGGGACGTCACCAGACTTGCAAACACGAGGTACTGAAAAAGAGGAGCAGACCGTGGATACATGCGCTTGATGAACGCCCCGGTCTTTCCATCAAATCGCCACAGTGCGTTTCCAGCCGGGTGGTATGACCTCTGGTGCATATTGGCGAACAAATACACACTGCACGGGCTATAGGGCGTCCCATACTTACCGGTTTTTATGTCCGTTGCGTGTTGCACCGACATGCCAATAAACCACGCCAGACTCTCCACGTAGGGGGGCTTATTTGGCTTGTAATACACGCCAAGGATGGTGGGGTCATCGTATTCACCTAGCACCCGATAGGGGATAGGGGCTGTCCGATACACTTCCATTAACATGCGACCCTCGCCAGCACTTTCGACTCACCGGTCTCACCCACCAGATACTGCACACGGGCAAAGGCATACCCGTCCGCATCGGTCTTCGTCTGGTAATCCAGTAGCAGACCTTTTCCCTCCACCAGCCAACTCACAAACTCGCCTTCGGCGGGATCGTCCTGATCACCCAACAGCCGTGTGCGATACGTGACGACTTGCCCTGACTTGGGCACTCCGTCATGCACCTCCACGGGAAGTAACTGAGTCGGATTGACTTCGAACGACCAAATCTTCAGGAACAGTTGCCACGGTTCATCAGGCGGTGATGCCTCCACGTTGTGCCCCGAGACCAGCACATTGAACTCAGGGACATATACCAGTCCCTCACACTCCATGCCAATGTTGTAGACCGGGGACACGATCTTTCTCGTCTCTGTGTCGTAAAAACACCCGGCCCCATTTCCCAGCACCGTGCCGGGGCACCAGATGTCCTTGTCTGACCGACCGGGACGCACTGTAGGATTCGTGACGGGTAACGTGTCCGACTCTGCGACTTGGGTTTCGTTCACATCACCGAACATGATGTGGTAAACCTTGTTCAAATTGATGAACACCCGTCGATCCAGTAATTTCACGTAGGACGAGCCGATACCGTCCTCCATGTGGTCATCAGGATGCGTTTGCTGTTCAGCAAACACCTTGGGTTCGAACATTCTTTCGTAGCCACCGCTCATCCAGAGCATTCGTTGCCGCGACGGCCACCAACTCCACGTGCGATTGGTGCTCATACGTTTGCGGCAGACGCCATCCAACGTCACGACATGCACGCCCGACGATGAGTACTCAGCAAAATGCCCTGAGCACAACAGCCCGACACCCGGATACCAATACCGCACCGTCATGTCCACCGGCATGTTGCCGCTGACGTCAATGAACGGGAAAGTGGCGAGAAGTCGGAGCGCCATTAGAGTACGTAAGCTGCACCAATCACAATGGTTTCTACAAACCCCTGAGCATCCACCCGGCACGAGCACCGACCGAGCTTATCCGTAAACGTCGTAAACGGTGTCAGGGTCGCATGCCCTTCCAGAAGTCGCCAATCAATGCTTTTATGAGGTTCCCCAATAAAGCACAGAATGCAGCCGCCATTGTCCAGCATCGCCCCAGTAATGTTGAAAATCTTCGGGGTAACAACGACCGCAATAGCCGAGCAAACCGTCTGATCAAGAGTCATCCGTTGCCATCCGTCAACGTGAACGTGGTTACAGTGACCGTCATGCCTTCTTCAAGGTCCACCACATTCAGGGTCATCGACACATTTCCGGACAACCCCAAGTCGCCTTGGGCATGGTGCGCTCCGTCACTCTTCACGAGTCGGAAATACGTGGCAAGACCAGCTTCGATGGCGACTCCGGACCACGTGCCCGTCTTGGACACCGCACCGTTCGACCCACTCGTCATCCAGTTGGATGGCAGGGTCATCTCACAGAGCAACGTCCCGGTCTCTACCGCCGCCACGTTGGTGGGAATAGTTCCGGACATGATCCGGAGCTTGGGAGACGTCCCAAGGGTCGTCTCAACCAGATTGACCCGTGCGTTCCGGAGCGTGTTACTGAACTGAAGTCTCGCCATCACCGTCTCCCCTGCTGACGCACGACTTCATGTTCCAGCCAGTCACGCATCGTCATGTTCAGAGCATCCGGATGGAGCGACACCACCATGTTGCCCCCGCCGCCACCTGTCGTGACCGCTGAGGCCCCACCATCGGTCATGACGACCCCGCCTGCGGCATACCGTCTGGGGATCACCGACCCTGCGGCAATTGATTGCAACGACACGACCCCACCCAGTGCAAAGGCGGGTGACAATCTACCGAGTCGAATACCTTCCAGAAGCGGCATCCACCGGGCGGCTTTGGCGGCTGGCATGATGTGCTCACCGGTTGACAGCATCGCCGGGACTGAATCGCTTGTTCCTGTGCCGGGGCCATCAACAACGCCGCCTTCAGCACCAAGAAAGGGGGTAGGTTGGACACCCGGAAGCCCCAATCCCCCCGACTTACCACCACCGCCACCACTAACCCCAAGCCACTTATCTAGGAACGAGAAATTGTTGAACAGTCTGGCGACGATGACTTGTGCGAGTTTCTTCGTAAAAATACTGACAATGGCATCTGAAATCGACGTGGCCATGTTCTTCCAGACTTCACCCGCATTCTTGAAGTCCGTCGTCATCGACGTCAACGCATCAGACAACGCCCCGACAGCGGTATCTTTGATCTCTTTGCTATACAGTTCCGACGAACCTGCCAACTCCTCATACGCCACATCGGTACTAGCGATAGCTTGCTCTGTCGCCAGCATTTCTTCCCTGAGCTTTCTCTGCTCTTCGGCCAACGTCTTGACAATATCCTCCTGACGCATTTCTGTCTGGGACAATTCCTCAAACCGCTTATTGAGTTCTCTGGGGGCCTTGGCTTGTTGCTCTTCCAGTGTCCTCACTTGAGATTCCCGACGTAGACGGTTCTCGGCCATCGCATCTTCGATACGAGCGTTATTCCGCCGTCTCAACTCGACTTCTGTAATGTCGCCTCGGCCTGCCGCCGCCCGATCTCTCGCCGCTCCGATATCCCGCTGCTGCTGATGCAGATCCAACTGCCCCTGAATGGCCGTCTCAATGGCGACTTCGGCTTGGTAGGCCCGTTCCCTTTCCTTACGATACGCTTCGGCCTCACCCGTGATGCGTTTCAGCGCCACCAACCGTTCGCCGTCTGCGGTGCCCAACTCGTTGTATTTTTTAAGCTCCTGCTCCAACTGAAGGTTCAATTGCTCTAAGGCTTCTGAGACACCACCATACTGGGCACGTTGACCAGCGATGGCTGTTCGAACTTCCAATCCCAGCACTCGACGCCGGTCTTCACGCGCAACATCGAGCTTGTACAGTTCTTCGGTTCTCCGTTGCTCGATGCGATGGGCTTCTTGTTCAGCCTCTCGGGTCGCCGCCGCAGCGGCAATTTTGGCCTTGGGATCTTCTTCAGCCGCTTCCAGCGCACGTCGCTTCAGAATTTCTTCTGAAGCCAACGCATATTCAGCCGCAAACCCTTTCTCAGCAATCTCAATCCGCTGATCGTAGTAATCATCCAGCGTGATGGCCTGCTCTTTCAGGCTCTGCTCTAAATTCGTCGTCGCCAGAGCATTCTGCGTACGAATCTCGTCTTGGGCACGACGTGCCGCTGCAATCTCCTCGTCGGCTCTCGCTGAAATTCTTTCTTTGCTCTCGGTCACAATGGGCGCACGAATGGCAACTCTAGTTTGCCGTGCCCCTAGTTGACCAAACTGCAAGGCTTGATTACCTAACCCACCCAACCCCGGAATAGCTCCACCAAGCGTTGTCTGCACCTCAGCCACTGATTCCTTCAGCAGAGTCAGATCCAACGGGGTATTGACCGCTTTCCCGAACTTCTCCATGCCCTCTTTAAGAGCCGTGATCGTCTCCGGTGGAATAATTTGACCCTTCTCCAGCGCATCTTGGGCCGACTTCACCAACCCCATGTATCCGCCGTATATCTTGTTGAAAGCGGCAGACACCCGTCCTTCCTGACGGAAGATATCCTCACCAAAGACAGCCTTCCGAGCATTGGTGAAGTCTTCCATGCTCTGAGCCGCCTCCGCATAGGTTCTCTTCATGCTGGCGAGAGCTTCTTCGTCGGCCTTCCGGGTCGGGTCGGTGATGGCTTTGGTCTTCAGCCGTGCTTCGTGCAGATCAATCTGCACAGCAAGACGTTCTCGTTCGACCGCAAGAGTCGCTTCAGCCGTAGCCAAATCTTCTGCTGACTTCTTCGGGTCAGTTCTCGTGCGAGTCACGTCGGTCGTCAGATTCTTCACCTTATCCACAAGGGCGTTGATGCCCGTCGCAGTCAAGGGAGCCTGCTGTTTCATTTCCTGTTGAAGACGCTGTTGAAGCTGAGTGACCTTCCTCCCAGCGTCCTCCATCTGCTGACCAATGACCAGTCGCTCTGCTTGATGTTCCTTGTCCTTGGGTAACGCTTCGAACTCACGGCGAAGGGCCTGCTGCTCCAACCGAGCTTGGGCAATCTCACTCACAATCGGAAGCGCCACTTCCTGCTTGTTCAGTGCCTCCACCTGATTTCGAAATTCTTGGAACAACTTAATGTCGTCCTGCAAGTCATGGACGAGCTTGAGGTTGTTCATCTTCCAGTTTTCGTAAATCTGGGTGAACATCGCGTTGCCACCCGTCGCTGCCTTGTACAGATCCGGTGTGAATTTTCCTCCAATCCCTGCGCCACCAGACAGCATCGGGTCCGACTTAATCAACCGTGAGGCTTGCTCAGCGGGAGTCGGCGGATTTTCCGCGAACTTAATCGCTTTGTAGATAATGTATCCGATAGCCGGAACCGCCAGTGTAATGAGCAACGTGCGCCACGCTGCCGCCAGTAGCTCAACAGCAAGGGCTGTGGTAGTCGCAGCCGTCCCTGTAGCGACGATACCCGCTGTGGCTGGCCCAGAGGTCGCTGCCACGGCTGTGTTCGCCTGAGCGACCTTGAGCAAGGCGAGAGCTTCTTCATTCGAAGCCGCTGCCAGCATCTTCTGGGCCGTCGCCATCGTGACCTGAGCCGTCCGCGTAGCGTCCAGAATCAACTTCAGACGGCTCAATGTCGCAGCGACTCCAGTCACCCACGCCCACACCGCTGCCGATCCCGAGATGGCGTACGACACCACCTTGAACTTGATGTACCACTCCACAAGCTCTGCAATCACGCCCAAATGCTCAACAATGGTGACCACAATCGTACTGATAGCACTGGCCACCATCTGAGCCGTGTCGGCCCACTCCTGAGCACGCTCCTTATTGGCAGAGAACTCCCGACTCAGGATGATCAACTTCTCAAACATCGCCGTGATTTCCGCGACGATGGCCGAGTAAGCCGGGAGCAACGAGTCACCCAACAACTGACGGTAGGTATCGGTATACCGTGTCAGGGACGTCAACTGCTTGCCGACGTCACCCATGGCACTGGAATAGGTGCCTTCCAACTGCTTGGCCTTCTCCAACACCTCCAGCATCAAGGCTTCCTGCATGTGTCGCTTTTGCAGGGCACCGGTAATCTCTCGATGGTTCTCCTTGTACTTCTGTTCTGCTAGATTACGGTCAATGACAATGCCCATCCACCGCAAACCCAGCGTGTCCAACTGCTGGATGTTCACGATCATTCGGGCAAACGTATCGGACGAGTTGACTCCGGAGATGACGGCCAGATCCTGAGCCGCCCGAGCCAAGGCTGGGGCGAACTTCAGATCCAGCTTCGCCTGCATGAACTGGGTCAAGGACTTTCGGCTTGACTCTGCCGTAATGCCCAATCGCTGAATCTGCTTGTCTACCTCGTCAATTTCCTCTGCCGTCATGCCAGCGTTCTGGGCCACGACGTGCAGCACCGTCCCCAAGACCTGCACACGAGCCGCTTCATCGGCCAAGCCCTTCAGGAAACGCACACTCTGAAGGCCCAAGAACCCTACGGTCATGAACCGCACAGCGGCCACGACCTTATTTACGGTTTTCTCAAGAGAGGCCAGACTGAGGTTGGCGACGTTGCCAGCCGCCCCCATGCTTTGGAGACCGGTTGTTGCTGCTGCCGCCGCCGCTGCGACGGCATTCGTGGCTTGGGCTGATTGGGTACCGACGCCAGACGCTCCACCCGCTGCGTTGGCTTGCGCTTGGAGCTTGGTCAGCGCAGCCGAAACTTGATTGACCTGAGCCAGAATAGACTGTAATCCCGCACCACTTTGCAGGATGTTGATCAGGACTTTCAGTTCCATCGCGGAGGAGCCGTTTGACATTACTCGTCTCCTTGCAGACTACCCAAGAACTCTTTGAACACCTTGTTGTCAGACCCCTGTGTATGTCGAACCGCCACGGTCAGGTCATACAACTGGCGACGTTGGCGAAGCAGAATCAGATCAAGATATACCTGCATCGCTCGTAGTGAGTAGTCCCAAATTTCTGCTGGCCGATGCCCATTGACGATCAGTATCTCTATTGAGGTTGCAATATCGTCGGAGAAGGAGTCAGCAGGTTCTTTTGCTCTTCTTTTTCGGATAGCCTTTGCAACAGCGTGGTCACCTCGGATAACAAGAGGGTCGCTTTTTTTTGATCAGGGATCGACGCCTTCCAGATTTCAGACAGTGCAATCAGTTGCACCGTCGCAGGCATCCGAGACTCCACAACCGGTGCTGAGTCGGGGTCATCCGATGCCAGCGCGATGATCTTGGCAACGATACCCGGTGCCGTCAACAGAAACGGCCCCAGTTCATCTGCGGACATTTTGCCTTCCATCCCTGCGGCATACAGCGGCAGGAACACTTCACGAGAGTCGATGAACAGGCCCACCATCTCGCGCAAACTCAGCGCACGCACCATGATCTGTTGATCATCGGAGATATCCACAGGTCGTGCGAGTTGTGCGAGGTCCGCTATCTTTACGGTCTGCTTGGCCATAACACTCCTTGTCGGCCTACGAATACGAAAGGGGGCAGGTGGACACTAGACCACCCACCCCCGTTGAACACGTGACGTCTAGTTGATCGCGTTGTCCGGAGCGAACTTCAGCTTCTTGATGCTGAAGTAGTTCGAACCCGCCAGTCGGGTGTCGTCCTTCAGAACCGAACCCTCGATCACGAACTGACCGAACGTGTCGGACAGCAGGGCGAGTTCCTTCAGCGGGTCGTTGCTGAAGCGGAACACGTCCACCACAACCGGGCTGTTCGACTCGATGGTGTTGAGACCTTCGAACCGCAGCCAGTTGTCGGTGATCGGACGGGTCATGGCCGAGACGAGGAACTGTTCGCCGTACTGATAAGTCGCTTCCAGATCCTCTCCTTCGGGGTCCACAGGTGAAGCCGGTGAGAACCCTGCGAAGTCCATCAGGATACCGTCGTTCATCATGATGGAACCCGCATCCGGATTCAGCTTGTAGTCCCACGGCACGGTGCCGTCCGTGTAGAGCGTCAACGTCGTTCCACCCTGCTTGAGCACCAAGGCACTCACGTCGATGTAGCGGAGCGACGTGACACGACCGGGGAAGCCCTTCAGTTCTTCGTCCGTCGCCGTGCCAGCCGGGATCATGATGTCATCACCACGAGTGGCTTCTGCGAGGTTCTTCGCGTTCCAGTTCTCCACGGTGATGGAGCACGTCACGTTGACTTCGGTCTGGAGTCGGGCGTCAGTGGCCCTCTGGCCGTCCTGTGACCCCTTGTGGTTGACGACGGTTGTGGCAATGCCCAACCGCATTTCCGGACAGTTGCCGATGGGTCGCAGCCCAATCGGGTTGCCCGTGATGGGGTCACGACGCCCCACCATGATTACGCCTTGGCCACTGAAGTACCAGTTGGCCGCATCAAAAGTGCTCATCTGAATCTCCTTCTTTTGAGTGGACGGCTAACTAGCGGCCAGCCTTGTTTCTACCCTTGAAGTTCAGGTTGCCACCGCTCTTGGTGCCCATGCCCTCAGCACCTTCCGGGGGTGACACTTCACCTTCTTCCGGTGGCGACACCACCGAACCTTCCGCCAAGAACTGGAACATGACTTCGTTGCTGTCGTCTCCGAAGCCCGTCCGCACCTTCACAGGAAGCGGCTCTGACGGACCCTTCCAGACGTCCATGTTGACGCCGGTCGTCAGTTCTTCCGGTGACACGAAGATGGTCGGCTCTTCGTAGCCATTGAACACGATCTTCGAATCCGGCCCGAAGCCCGTGCCACGGACGGTCAAGTTGAAGCTCTCGTCTCCGATGACGGCCTGTGCTGGCTCCAGCGAGGTAACTTCCAGCACGTACTCAGGCGGCGACTCCATGTGATCCAGCACGCCGAAGAGCAGCGGCATGGTGGCGGCACCCGGTGCCTTGTCGTACCAGAGCACCAAGAGCTTCTTCGCGGCCAGAGACACGCTGCTGACGAAGCCTGCGCTGCCTGCCGCCGTGCCGCCTGCGAAGGTGGCACCAGAGACGGTGACGGCGTTGCCGGTCTCAGTCAGGGTGTAGGCGTTGCCAGACGTTCCCGGCTGACGCACCTTGACGCGGACCACGTTCATGAGTGGCGGTGAGCCTGCACCAAGCTCCACTGACGCCGTCAGGGTGCTGTCCCCCGACATGATGACCTTGGCCAGCTTCGCGGCCATGTCCACGGGGTCAGAACCAGATGGGGTGATGTCGGTGGGAACGATGTTGGGGGGTGCGTTATAGCTGGGGTGAACCACCACGTCCTTGAACGTGTACGCCTTGCCGTTCACCGTCACCTTGTCGCCGTCTACGGCGGTGGCCAGACAGGTGATGGTGGCTTCAGCGTTTCGTCCTTTGATGGAGATGGTGTTCATCGCCACGTCCACCAAATCTGTCAGGTTGACGACGGCTCCGATGTGATCTTCCGGGTCCATCCCCGGCACCGCAACCACCGTGCCTGCCGCTGCTCCCGTCACGACAGACATTTTCATGCCTTGGAGTTCGGCAATCGCCTTGGGCAAGGCGTCGGGAATACCCGAGCCACCAAACCCAAGGTTCTGAACATTTACCATACTCATCAGCGTTCTCCTTTGAACCTGACAACCTACTCGGCTGCACTGGATACTGTGCCACTCGTTGCACTCAATTGCAAGAGCTTAATATCCCCGAAATCTTTCACCCACTGACGCAAAACAACCGGATTAGTCAAAACATACTTAACCTGTTGGTAGCGTGCGTACAAATCACCTTGAGGTCGCACGCTTTTCTTTCGGTGGTAACCATACCACCCGACATGTTGGGCATAGGGCACCAATGGCCACGCCACTGGAAGCCCTTCCAACACCCGGCAAAACACGCCATCCTGCTCACAATCCGTCTTCGACGGTGGGAATCTCGTCTTGCAGTAGGCTCGGAGATTACTGAAATACGCCACCTGACAGTGCGGCACGATCAGCCTGAGCATGTCACGCTGAAAACACACCCCCAATGACGCATAGTGCCCATACTGCGGCTCTTTGACGACGCCGATGCTGCACCCCAATGCCTGATCAGCATGCTGCTGACGGTGCCACAGGAAAAAGTCCGGATGCACCATCACGTCATCTTCAATCATGAAGACGTGCTCGGCCTTTGTATGGTAAGCATCCTTGAACGCCATCATCACATTAAAGCTGTTGCCATGAAACGTGTGCGGCTGGCGATAGATAACCCGAATAGATAGCTGTGGAAACTTCGCAATGACTTGTTCAATTTCATCCCGAGGTGGCATATGTCCAACGTGGGCATCGACATACACGACCGTCAAGACGTCCTTGGTGCCATGGCTCTTGGCGATGTGCTCCAGACAGAGCCACAGCATCTCCGGACGGTCAAACGTCGGGACAATCAAGAGGTCTTGCACAGCACGCCCACTCCCATCGGGGTCATGTCTTCATGAACGACCTGAGCGTCCACCGACTGGATGAAGTCACGATATACGGTGATCAACTCCGGATGCGACGGATGAGTCAAGTCATCGAACACCAGTAAGCCACCGGGCAGAAGCAGCTTCCAACAGTCTTCCAGATCCTCTCGGGCACCCACCGCACTGTGATCACCATCCACCGTGATCAGATCGAACTGCCCGATGTACTTCTTCAACAGGTCATGCGACGACCCGTTCAAGTACGTCACCGGGCGGGTATATTTCTTCTCCTGCAACAAGACTTCGATATGCGTCGGCCCACCGAATTGCTCTCCCCCATACTCGCCACCCCACGTATCACACAGGGCCAACCGGTTGGGGAATTGCTCTTTCAGGATAGTCGCCAGTGAATGCCCGTAGCAGACACCCACCTCTAAGTAGGCGGTAATCCTCCGCTGCTTGGCAATCGATTGCAAAATGTTGTGCAGAGCCAGATTATGGCCGTGATCAGTGAAAGTTAAGTCCATGACGACCTACCAACCCATCCAATGCGACATAAAAAGCCTTCTGGTCCTCTTCGTACTGGTCTCGTGCCGCCACCGCTAACATTTCCACTTCAAACTCAGACAACGCCGCCACATTCTTCACCGCATTGGCCACGTCCACCGACGACACCTGATGCAACGGAGCCGCGTGGTGTGGCTTCGTTCCGGTACTCGGGATTCGATATGACGGCACAATCTCGTTCATCGGTGGAGCGTCGGTCGTAATCAGCACTTGCCCGGTGCTCTGCGACTCATGCAGCACATGGCCATAGCCTTCGTAGGCAGACGGCATCACGTGGCAGAAATGCGAATTCATCAGGTGAATCAACTGCTGTTCAGACACCCGTCGAGCCGGGACGACATGCTCTCCAATCACCGTCAGCGGCACTCTCGCCAACTGACACCCCTGAATCACCGCATGAGTATTCTTGAATCTGGATTTGCCTGCGACGTGCAGGAATCTCCGTTCTTTTGGAATTCCCTCACGATACAAGTCTTTGGCAATCCATCCGAGGTACTGACATTTATCCCCCACTTTTGCTCGGAAAATCCGCTCACAATCATGGGTCTTCGCCAGCACCAAATCCCACTTATACCCGTCCCACCCAGCAAACCACCACTCAGGATGAGGCATCACCCAGTTCTTCGGAGCCGCCCTGAAGGCTTCAGGGGCGACCACCTCATCGAAGATATTCACATCGGCTGATGGGGCGAGTAAAGGATGGGCATTGAACTGCACTCCCTGCACCGAATGCCCACGAGCTTCCAGTGCCTGTTTCAGCAACTCATAATTGCGTTGCAGACCTACGCCGTTCGCTAGATTGCTGACGATATTAAACCGCATGGGAACGCCGGGGGTAACGCCGTAGGCGGCATCGGTCGGTAGCTGGTCTTGTTGAGAGACTTCTTACTGGTCTGGTAGTCGTGAACTCGGGCCACCATCATCTGTCCTGCGGGGGCTGTTGGTACGAAACGATGGGCTTCGCGCATGGCCTGCCGAAAGAACCGAATGTCTTCCCCAATCTGAATCGACATGAACGGATGGCTACGCCACCAGATCCTGCGGTAACACATCGACGTGCCCAGTGCGAACCGGGCCGGGGAGTGCGGCATGTGCCACTGGTACAGCTTCCCGTCACGCTCATCGTAGAACAGCATGTCGTGGTAGCCGGTCAGGACGCCGAACTCCCCCAACCGTGTGACCTGATCTGTCACCCTCTCCGGGGCACTCCAATCGTCGGAATCGAAGTGACAAATGTATTCGCCTCGGGACCAATTCGCACAGGCATTCCGCATGTCCCCCACCGTCAACTTCCCGAAAACCTTCGCATACCGAATGGTGGGATCGGCAGGAATCAACTTCTCGGTCCCATCATCTCCGTTGTCCACGATGACCAGTTCTTTGTGGGGATATGTCTGGGACTGATAACAACGAATAGCCTGCGGTATGAACGCCGCTCGGTTCTTCGTCGGCAGTATGCAGGAAACGAGCATGACTACTTACAAGCAGGATCGTAGAACGGATGGCGAGGTGGGGTGGTCGGACTGCCTTCAGAATGCACCATCTGGACAGGCAGGCTCCATCGCTGCACCCAACACACGGCTCCGGACCTAAGAGCCGCTGGGGCTTCCACCATAAAGTGCCAGAAGTGGTTGGTTACTGTGCTTCGCTGGCCAATGAACTGGAACCGCATGGCGTCCAGATACTCGATGGCTCGGACCTTCTTCTGAAGCGTGTTGTGAACTTCGTCGCCACGTTCCACCAACACTAGACCAAGCACAATCTCACCCGACATACCGACTCGGGCAGTGGGTCCACCTTCACTCATCGACCGCATGCCTTCGTAGACGATGCCCACGGCTGGATAGGACCGCACACCCTTCAGCACATCGAGTAGGTCGTTCTCATCGTAGGCAATGACCACCTTACCCGTCAGGTTGACCGGTGGGGCGTTCAATCGCAGCAACCGTGTGCTGGCTTCGTCCAGTACCTCAGTGAGCTTGCTCATCGTCTACCCGATCAACAATGGGATCGTCTGGCCGATCATCAATGAAGCAAGGTCCACACGTCTTACAAATCCCTACACCCGGATGATCACAGTCTGGATCACGCACCACATCAGTGCCGCCGCATGTCGTGCAAAATGCAATCATGGCGTCTGGCCTGCCTTCAACCCTTGAGCAATCCTTCGGATGATGACTCGCGCCATCAAGTCAAGGTCTTCATTGGCGAAACCTAAGAACACACGCGCTGGGAAGCCGATACCGAACTGATGCTTCTCCGCATACGAAAATCCTTGGGGCGACGTCACGTTCGTGCCGATGGCTCTCGTATGCTGGCTCTCCGCATACAACTGGATGCTACGAAACAGCTTGCCCGTATCGAACAGCGTCCCACCACCCCGTCCGCTTCGCGCTCTGCGGAGTGCCGCTTGAGAGACCGGCCACGTCGATCCATCCGGAGCTTGTTGAATCAAGAATCGAGCACGTAACCGGTTGTAAATGACGGCTGCACCTTCATCCAGAATCTTCACTGGATCAAGGGCGTCGGCCAGTCCCGCGATGGACTTCTCCAACGCAGGCTGTCCAGTGACAGTGACGGTCAGCAGCTTCATTTCTTTCGACGCTTCTTGATTTCCTTCGCCGCTTTCTCTTTGGTCGCCGTCGCAGGCGGTTCCACGATGCCTTCTGGTTTATCTCCGGGTAAAGGCGTCTCAGAAGACTTGGACTCCGACTCCGACGTCTTGGTGAGATTCTGATTCTTGGGTTGCATCAGATGGACCTGAACGTGAATCCCTGTGTCCGCATGTAGGGCTGGAGCAAGATGTTCGCATGGTCGGTCAGCGTCTTGTATTGATCTTTGGCTTGGGCACTTCGATTCGTGGTTTGCTGCGCGTTGAACACCATCGGGACCAGCGACATGATGGCTTCGTAGATGGGGTCAGGGATCGGCTCCATCGGTACGTAGTCTGGCTTCCAGTAAGCTGCGTTCGATGGTGGCGTGCCAATGGGTGGAACCGCAATACAGCGGTGCATCTTCCCCTGATACCCTGCGGTCTCATCCACTGCGTACTGCTTGTCGATCTGCCACTCATCAATATCCGTAGAGTCTGGGACTCGGGTGCCATCTTCGAACCCGGTGTCACACTGAATCCGAACGTAACTATCTGCGTAGGTCTCGGCATCCAGATACAGATAACCCCGTGGATAGTCAATCTTCATCAGGCCCGGATCGATGGTCGCATGCGGCATGAATGGTCCACCTTCATTGCTGTAGGAGACCACCTGTACCACATCCTGCCGAACCAATCCGCTGGGAATCTCCAGACGATACAGACCACCCGGAGCGATGCCAGAGAACGACTCCGAATCAATGAAGAAGCGACAGTCCTGCTTCTGACGACGCAGCTTACCGTCAATCACACGCTCGACGTGCAACTGGGCGGCTTGGATGCCTGAAGACACCACCTCTTCAATCCCAGCCAGATCCTTGCTGAGTTGCATTCGCAGGATCACATCCTGCACGTCCACGAACAGCGGCATGGCAGGGCGTTGCATGGCTAGACCGTGACGTCTCCACCTTCGTTCTTCAGAATGTCTTGAATCTCGTCATCACTCCCGATATCGATGCGCTTCGCAGCGGGAGGAACATTGATGGGTTCGCCGGGGACCGTCACCTGAACACCCGTCGCATCCATGATCTCGTTCTTCGGAGCCTGACGCGGCTTCGGTGCCTGATACAGCTTCCAGACGGGACGTCCGGTGTCCGTCTCGGCCAGCAACTTCATGGCGTCCACAGATCGGAAGCGGTAGGGCTTACCCTTCTCATACGTCTCGCCACCCCACGTGTACTGGGTGTAGAGCGCCAATTCCAACACGGTCGTCTGCGGCTGTGCCTGTGGTTGTGCCGCAGGTTCCGTCGCTGGCTTCGTCTCTGTCTTCAATGCCATTTCACCACTCCTTGGTCGAAGTATAGTGCAACTGATTGCAAAAACGAAGAAGGGAGCCGAAGCTCCCTCTCCGTCCGTGGCTGCTTGGTGATTCGTTACCGACTGCCCGTGATGCCCGTGTACTTCACCACCGCGTTGACTTCCTCGATGGCGAAGTCGATGCGGCAGGTCAGCACGACGATGAACACTCGGGCGCGAATGTCCTTGTCGTACTCGATCATGATGTTCCGCTGAATCCCGAAGATCAGGTTCATCGGATCGGTGAACAGGCCCTGCGGTCCCGGCATCAGGGCGACCGGGGTCACCTTGGAACCGTAGATGTAGACCGGCAGCAGGCCCTGCACCTGAGCGTCACCGAGTGCGGTCTGACGTGCGCCGTACTGGTCACGGATCTCGGTTTCGTTGTCCACCGACACGAAGTGGGACATGGCACTGCGGTTCCGCAGATACCGAGTCGGCATCGTTTTCAACGCCTGCTTGACCGCCGCCTTGTCGAACACGCCACCGACGTTGGTGACGTTCGCGGTGGCCAGCTTCAGGTAGCCGTCCTGAAGAGCCAGATAGGCGTCCGCAAGGTTCGCGGTGTCACCCTGAATGCCAAGCTCTTCCAGATCGAGTGCGGCTCGTTCCGCAAGCAGGTCCACCACGGTCTGGTGCAACCCACCCGCGCCGGTCTGCATCGGCACGTTGATGTTGCCCTTCTCGATGTTGTCCTCGATCACGTCGTAGGGCAGATGGACTTCAGCGATGACTTCTTTCGTCGCCAAGTTCACCTGTCCAAGATCCGGCTTCACGCGATCCGAGTCAGCCAGTGGTGTGGCGCTGACCGCAGGTCGCAGCACTCGGGAGCCGAAGCCGATCTTGTTGATCTTCATCTCCGGTGCGCCCATGGCGACAGTACGGATGGAAGCCAACAGGGTGGGCTGGTCAATGAGGGTGCGAATGAAGCGGTCGGTCTGCTCCGGATTTAGCTTGCCAGCCGTCGCCAGATCCGAAAGCGCCATATCCGCTTTTTGGATTACTTCCTGATTCGTCATGTCATCTCCTCTAACAACGTGTTGGTGGTCGATCTGGTCGTGCTACTTACGACGGCGCAGAAACGCGGTGTCGAAGTTACCCGTCCGAGGATCATCGTCCTTCTGGACACGCATCCGGGCGGGGCCTGCGGGACGATCTTCTGACACCACGGGAGCGACCACCGTCGCACCCAACTTCTCTCCCAGAGTGTCAGCTTTCTTCACCACGTCGTCAAGCACTTTCTTCTGGTTGCCCTGCTCGGTGACCACCGTCTCCAACTTTGTGGTCAGTGCAGTCAATTGCGCCGTGGTGGTGGTCTTCAGGTCGTTCAACGCGGCCAAGATGGCGTTGTCGTTCTTCTTGGCCTCTTCCTCTGGCGGCGGCTTCTGGTCGTCTTCCTCATCGACCGGAGCCATCTCAGATGGCGGGTGATCCTTGATGCGCTTCTTGCGGTCCTCTTCGGACTCCTTGATCACCTTCTTGGCCGGGTTGCCGGTCATCTTCTCGCCAGCCACTTTCTCTTCCTTCTTCGGCTCCTCTTTCACCGGCTCTTCCTTTGGCGCTTCGCAAGAGCACTTCTTGACGATCTCGGTGACAGCCTCGTCCAGATTGAACGCTTCCACCGGAAGCATGATCATCTGGTTCAGGTACTCGGCGTAGCTGGTCAGCGCGGCCTGAGCATGATCCTGTGGCGTGTCCGACTTGGAGACCTTCATGACCTCTTCGTGCAGGCCCTGTGAGGCCATCTTCAGGTCAGGGAAGAATCCGTGCTCGTCAATCTGGTCACCAATCCAACCAGAGGGTGTCTGGAAGTTGGCGACGGACACCAGCACTTGATCGCTCAGACGCACAAGCTGCACGTCTTTGGGCTGGTCCGTTTGCGCGAACACGAGCGTTTCGCCACCATCCGACTTCTGGACGCGATCCGTCCGGAAGCCGTGCTTCTCGATGGCATCCAGCACTTGTTTCGCGGCGGCTTCATCCTTCTGGGCGAAGACCACCACTGCCGACACAAACGGCTTCGGTGCCTCTCCGTCCGATTTGAACACTCGCGTCAGGTCAATCCCCATTTCGCTCTCCTTCTCACGCTTCAACACTCGGAACGGAATACGTGTGGCGGCTCGGTCCACCAGTGAAATGAATCGCACGTCCGCGTCACGCAACTGCTTCAGCTTGGTCCGAAAAATCGGCATAAGATTACCTCAAGATTCGGACATTGTCCACGCTTGAAAATCGATGACGGTGACCCTGAGTATCCTGCGTATGTGTCCCGGCCACGATGACATGTGAATGCCCGTTGACCACATCCGTCATTCCACCCTTGAACTCACCCTTGTCGTCATACGTGACGAAGAATTTGTGTTCGTGGTCTTCATTCTTACTGGTCAACCCAGTTACTACCGGGGGAATCTCAATCTCCACATCCATGTCGTGCCGGGTGACCAAGGCTTCCATACTAAACCCGTTGATTTCACCCTTCTTGATGGACGCCCACAGGGCAGGGTCTGGGATGTGGACACCGATGACCCACGAACCGGGCAGGAACCTCGTGTCGGAGTCGTCAGCCACAAAAGACTCAACAACACTCGACCCCTGCATCAATTTGTTGCCGTGCATCAAGTCAATCTGCCCCATCTTGCCGGAGCGAATAAACTCGTGCGCCATCTTGCGAATCTCGATAGCCGTCATGTATTCGCCCTGTGCATCAGGGCGGTTGGGTGCATAGACCTCACCCAACACAATCTGGAGTTCCGCCTCCTGTTTGACGACCAGTTTTCTCTCTGACATTTTACACCCCAATTGGGTTAGCAACTGATCCGTGATTGCAATCAGTTGCCAACCCTCTTGGCTTACTACTACTTCTTCACCGGCTGCACCGGAACCGGTGGCTTATCTCCACCGGGCTTCGTGGTGGCTTCAGGCGGTGACGTCTCGCCCTGTGGCGGCACGCCCAACAGCCAGCCGTAGGTCGGAGACCAGTACCACTGGTAACCGGCCAACGGACCCGGCTCACCAATGGGTTCGAACCCCGGTGCCTCTGGCGGCGATCCTCCACCCGGCCATCCACCACCCGGTGGCTGCGGCGGCTGCGGCCACGGATATCCCGCGATGGGATGCGACGGGAACGGCGGCAAGCCGTGATCCGGTCGTGGTTGCCAACCGCCAGCCCACGGTGGAAGCTGGATCGGGTGCGTCGGGAAGCCCGGTCCCGTTGACGGATACGGCGGCTGACCACCGGGGCCACCACTACCGGGCGGGTAGTAGATCGGGTGCTCCGGACGCGGTTGCCACCCCCCGGCCCACGGGGGCAACTGGATCGGATGTGTCGGAAATCCGGGTCCGGTGCTTGGATACGGCGGCTGACCTCCACCGGGTGGCCACACGCCACCGGGCGGTATCACAATCGGGTGGCTCGGAAATGGCGGCAGTCCTTGATCGGGTCTGGGTTGCCATCCACCCGCCCATGGCGGTAGCTGGATCGGGTGTGTGGGAAAACCCGGTCCTGTGCTCGGGTAAGGTGGCTGACCGGGCACCGATGGTTCATCGGTGAACGTCAGCATTCCAACAAACATGACAGGGCGTGTTGACATAACAGAACTTCTCCTCTACGTGGGTTACTTCTTTGGTCCCGGCCCCTTGGCTGGCTCGGCTGGCAACTGCGTGGGTTTTCCCGGTCCACCCGGTCCCGGTCCCTGCCCCGGCCTACCGGGTCCACCCGGTCCACCGGGACGTCCAACACCCGGTCTGCCGGGAAGTCCCTGATCCGGCTTGCCGGGTTTCGATGGTTCATCCGGTTCCTCGGGATCGACGGGTTCGGTCGGTGGATCGGTTTCGTCAGGATCGGTGGGCAATTGGCTCGGTGTATCAGTCATCGGTCGTCTCCTATGCTGGGGTTATCTGAAAAACTTGAGCACGGTGGCGTGATCCCACTTCTTCACACCCTGCGACGGAAGTCCATACTGCCTCGTCCACGCGACGGACTCATGATAGACCACGGACATCGGAAGATCCACTATCACGACGTCCATTTCCATATCATTGTCAAGGTTACCATCCTCGGCATCACGTCCGACTGCTGCGGCCCATGTATGGTGCCCATCGAGGACGTATCCATCCCGTGTGACCGTAATCTTCGCCTTCTTCGGGTCACGGTTTTTTGCCAGCATCATCCCGGCAACCTTGACCCCCTCCATCTCAGCTTGGCTGGCCTTGAGCTTACGCGCCAGCATCTTGCCGTTCGGATTGGATGAGATACCCGAGACCGCTAAGTGATCAAGGAAGGCTTTGGTCGCATCCACCTCTCCGTTCGTATCTCTCGGGAGCTTATCCGCAGGACTCCCCGGTACGGGAGTCTTCGACTTGAACTGCGGCATCTCAATGCGGGGGATGCCGTTAGGAAATTCTTCGGTCCTAATCTTCTGAGTGCAGAACAAACTCGCACCCTTGACAGTGATATTGCACGGGTCGAAGTTAGGTGCATCTCGGCCTAGCTTTTTGGCTCTAATCGCCATCTCGCCCAATTGCTTGAGCACCGTGTGGACAGACTTCGTGTCCTGAAGCTCGACGTTCTCACCCTTGAGAATGCGAATCACGCCTTCTTCGGCGGTCTTGACTTTATAGATCCGCTTGGCGGCTTGTCGCTCCAGTCGAGTCTGGGCGGCTTGTTGATCAGGGGAAAGCGTGCTTCGACCGAGAGACCCGAGTCCCTCTGTGGACCCTGACTCTCCACTCGATGAGAATTCACCACCACGTCCACTACCAGCCGGGACTCGTGGATGCTGACTCTCATTCCACTTGAGGACTTCAGTGAACATGACTAAGTGAATTTCAGGATGGATGCGTAATCAATCTTCTCGGCTTCTTGACGTTCTTTCCGCCGCTTAAATCGGCGGGTATCACGCGAGGAGTGCGGCCCCGGTGTCTGGTGTTCCTTGTTGACCGACTCGTTGTAACCGATGCTAAAGGTGCAGACCGCGTAGGGATCGACGTCACCACCCTTGGCCTTCACATGCTCGATGCAGCGGTGCCACTTCTCCGAGTGAATATGGCCTTCACCCTTGAGCGCAGCACCACGACTGGTCAACAACCCGTTCGTGAGAGGCATGATTACCCTCCGAACATAATTCGGGCATGTCGTTGGCGTTGCTCACTACTGAAACGGAATCCCGGTCCAGCCGGGTTCTCGATGTGAAACTTACCCGTCCCTGTGACTGGGGGTTTATTCCAGTTCTTCACGAAATTTTCCAGTCCACCTTTGGAGGGGCGTTTCAAAGGATTGCCGAAGGCATCCTCGGTGGGTGCGCCTGCGGTGCCACCACGTCGTCCACTCCCGCTCTCCGCGAAGCGCCCTTTGGCGTCGTGGTTAGGATTGAACTTCAGGACCAACATGCGGCGGGTCACGATCATGGCTAGTCTCTTCGTACTTTGAAGACATTACCCGTCACGGCTTCGACGTACATATCGTTCACCGGAATCAATGTCCGGTCACTACTGTAAATCGTGCCGATGGGATTGGTCTTGAGGTCATCCTTCGGAGGTTTCGTCTTCTTCCCGGTGGGAACCAGTGTCTGCCCATCGGAGTAGTAGATGGTGCCGATGGGATCGCCCATGCTGGTGAGTCTCTGCTTACTCTCACCACCACTCTCTTTGGTCCCGCCACCGCCTTTACCTGACGAGAACTTGCCGTCCTTGCCATGGTTCGGGTTGAACTTCAGGACGCTTTCGAATTTGGGCAGAGCCTTTGGCTCCACGTACTGCTCGGGATGGGTGATCCGAGTCCGTGATACTAACCCGGTGATGTGCAAGGGCATGTCCGCTCCTGTTGCAACCGATTGCAAAAAAGTCAGACGCTAGTGTACAAGAGATACCTCGGATGCAACAACTATTTTTGCAGCCCTAGTAACTGCTTGGCCCGGTCAGGATGCACACCCTGCCGGGTTACTAGCTGCTGATAGGCTTTCTCTTTCGGAGCCGTAGGTTTCGCCACCACGGGCTTCATACTCACCGAAATCGGTTTCAGTTTCATGAGAGATACGCCTTGGCTTGCGCCATCATCGCCTCATCAGCGAGATCCAATGCCCATGTGCCCGATGTTTCTCCCAAAATCCATTCTCCAATCGTCTTCCCCTCATAAACGAAGGGTAGCTCGACCAGTGCTGTCAACGCCGATGGTGACTTGTCCTGTAGTAACTGCCGAATCAGTAATTGGTCCGCAGGAGCCAGTGCCGCTACCGCCGCTTTCAACTCGCCTTCTTCAATCTCAGCCTGTGCGAACAGACGAATGGCATCCCAGTCAATTTCATCGGGTAGGAAACCTAGCTTAGCGAAGTAGGCCGCATTCCCTGCGACCCCTACGGCCAACTCGGTGGCTGACGACTTGACCCCGACGTTAATCAGTTCCGTGAACAGATTCTTCAGGAACGCCAATTCCGCCTTGGGTGTCCCGGCTACTAACTCGGCTTGCGTTAGATAGAAGATACCCGTGAACGGATCAAGGAGCGCACCCAGCTTGAACTCCACTCCTTTAGGATCTCCACCTCTCGCCTTCAGAGCAATGTTTCCATCCTCTTCAAACCGAATAGGATTCGCCCCGACACCCTGTCCCTTTGTCATCACCTCTTGCGGTGGCATACCTGTCAACTTCGCCAGCAACTCCGTGGGACTCATCCCGATGTGAGCATTCCACTGGGCCACATTCTCTGGGGTGGCCTCGATACCCATCTCAGCCAAGTCAGCCGCTGTGACCGCTTGGAACACCTCAGCCTCGGCAGGCACGGTGGGTGTGACCTCGGTGGTCTTTCCCTTACTACTCTCGATAGATCGGCAGAGCGTGCGGCAGTGTGGATGGTACGGTGGGATGTGCAGCCCTCTGGCCACCAACTCCTCGTTACTCATCTCCATGAATCCCGCCATGGCTGCGTTCGTTTGCTTGGGCCACGGCTGCACCACACGAAGATCGTTCGGGTCTTGCACGTTCAGGGCTTCAATGACCTTCTCTCGTGCGTCAGTTACTTCGAACACCTTGCCACTGATGAAGCGGCAGAACCGGCTCGTGCGACCATCGAGCACCGCCGTCAAGCGATACCGGGCCATGCCCACCACTTCGGCCTCTGCCGTGAATCCCCATGTCGCCAAGCGGCTGGAATTCAGGCTGGCAATCATCCGTAGCTGCTCATCCCCCTGCTTGTCGAAGGATACGAACGGTGTGACATACCGCCCCGACACAGGATCGGCTTTCCGCACTTGTTCGGTAGCGTCCCACTTGTTCGTTATACCGAATGGGATGGTTTCCTTCACGCCGGATGCGTGGCTGATCGTGATAGACGACACCGTAAAGATGCCACCCACGATCAGGTGGGCATACTTCTGTGCCGCCTCGGGTTTACAATACGCCAACGTACAGTGCGGCACGTAAACCGGGAAGTTCTTGTCCTTGAACGCCGCATAGTTCCCAATCTGCTGCTCGATGGTGTGGAAATGTGGACTGCCGATACGCGCCACCACCGGAACAGCACCACCGCTGTGCTCTGAGGCTGGAAACAACTGGACCTGTGTGACTTCGGCTTGGAAGGGGCGCTGAGACGCGATGAACGCTCTCAGGCGGTCGTGCTCGTCATCCACCAGTCCATATCGCACCGTGACGTGGTTGGGGTCCACGTCCTTACCGGGGTCCATCAAGTCCTGCTCCTTGATGGCGGCTCGGGCGATATTCAACTGGATCGACGCAGTACTGGTCGGATCAAGCTCGACCTGTGTACTGCCGTAGGAGTGTTCCTGCTTCTGAACCTCCTCTGCACTCAGTTGCACATGCACGGGTTATCCTTCGATGAGTTTAGCCTGCAACCGTGTCGAACGAGCGTAATTACCCACAATCGTCTCCAAGAACTTCCGATCCTCGTTGGGGTGCTTGTCCCGAATCATCTCCAACACATTCATGGTGCCGTCCATGAGAGGAGTCACTTCCTCAACCTGCATCTTTCCCACCCCGTTGGGCCTGACTCTGGCCATCAACTCCAAATTCTTTGCCCCCGGTCGGAGCACAAACATTTCTACGTGCATCTGGTCCTCCAAACACCTACATTATACCATATTTCATTGGTAAAATCTAGTATTTCATCAAATGCACTTTCTTCCACATGTCGTAGAGACCATCCGGGGTCTGAAGCGCCTCTCTGACTCGTTTCACTCGGTTCAAGAAACCTTGACGTTCCCCATCCGTCATGCTCGGGTGTCGGGCCACCAAGGCTGTCCAGTCGGCGGCATCAATGGACGCGGTAATCTCTTTTCTCAGGTTCTCCGGGGGCTTGGCATCACCTTCCATCCACTGTCCCACGGAGATCGACCGGAAGTAGAACGACCCCTCGTCATAGGCATCAGGCATGCTGTAGCCGTTATCGATGGCCACAGGATTACCCTTGTGCCCCATCACGTTGGCGTGATGACGATCCATCGATCCGATAGCGTAGTCCAGCACCGCCATTCTGGTGCCGCCGTCTTCCTCCATGTTCCCCATGTCTCCATCGGCATCGATCATCAATTGGAAGGAGCCGCCCTTCGGATTGGGTGCTTCAGAATTCTTCGGGCCACCGTCTCCACTACCTTCACTACGGTAGCCCTGACTCTTCCGCCACGCCGTGAACGACTGGATCTTGCTGTCATACATCCGGGCTTCGGTATCCGCATGACCTTCCAGCCACGAGTCATACTCATCATCCCGATACGAATCCTCGTCAAACGACCCCAACTCTTCCGCGCCTGCTTGGGCCTTCTTTTCGAGGATTTCTCGGATGCGATCTTTCTCGCCGTCAGACAGCGGAGCCGACGTATCGACGTTGGCTTCCTTGAGCACTTCCGCCACATCAATTTCGTCAGGAATTTTGGGCCTGAATGATGGCTTCGACCCCATGGGCAAGTTCGGGTATTCGCGGCCTGCCGCTGCGGCCCCTATGCTGGGATCTTCTTCCTTCATCTCATCCCAGACTTCCTGTACTTCCTCTGTCCGCTTCTCTACCTCTTTGACATGCTCACTCCAGAGGTTGCCCATCTCCTCGCCCACGGCATCCATGGCCTGTTCTTGGGCTTTTTCCTTGTATTTGTCGTATTGTTCTCGGGCGTACTCCGAATCGTATCCACCCTCATCCCCTGAACTTTCTGGGATATCTACTTCGTCTGAGGCATCTTCCCGAAGGATCGTGACAGGGACTGGATTCTTCTCCGGACCAAACAGCAACTCACCAGCTTCATACGCAAAGACCTCACGCTCGGCCAGCGAGAAATTTCTGTTCGTCACATAGTCGGTGATGCTATCGTTGGCGAAGCCACCTTCCCACGTCTCGTTGACTTCCGGCTTGAAAATCGCTTCGTCGCCGTTATCGAACCGCACGCGAAGAGAACCGTTGACGCCTTCACCAAGAGGGTCAGACCCCGTGATACGTCCGGACTTCAACATGGACTCGACTTTGGCGTGCCCCGATACGGGTGGATTGAGTCGAGCCACGACCTCGGGATCACCGGTCAGTCGTGGGGCATTTCCAAACCCTGTGCCCGAAGGGGCATTCATGATATCGGCGTAGTCAGCAGACCCAAACCGCTCCCGCCGACGTTTCATCGGATCGGCGTCCCAACTCGCACCCCGTGACGCTTCTGGGGTACTGCCTAGTCCTGCACTGACACCCTTCACCCACTGCCCACCGGTTGGTGACCCTTTGGGACCACGGGGCTGATTGCGATTGAATTTCAGCACTTTTTCATACGACACGGGTGGTCGCAGTAGTGCCCGGATTCCTGCAATCAATTGCCGGGTGATGTGGGGCATGGTGTCCTACGTGTGCTTCTTCACGAACGTGACGGACGTATCTTCGTCTTCTTCTGGCAGAGGATCACTTGGCAGATCATTCGTCCACGAATCATCCACGGGTTCGCCCGACGCTCGTTGCTGCGCCAAATGTTTTCGCAATGCCTCCCGCTCTTCAAAATCATCCGATGAATCGATCATAGCTATTCTCTCCTTCACGTTCCATCACTTCGACTCTCACTTTGTGGACTCTCCGATGGTTCTCTAGCCCAGCACTCCGCAATTTCTGACTGATGGTCACCGTGTCTTTCTGATGCTTCTCAGCCACGCCACCCCACTGTGGCACGGACACCATCCTCAGCAGGGTCTTGCCATCCCGCTTCATCCATGTCCACCCAGTGATGCCATTCTTCACCAAGATTCCATGGATGTATTCCCGCGTGGTGGTATCGACCCCGCCTTCAAATGACAATTCTACCGCAGGTTGGCAATCTTGCCCTCCACACTTCTTCAGGATGAGCACGCTATCCTGATTGAAGGCTTTAGCCGTCCGTGCCACCAACTTCCGGGCCTCACCATTGCCCCGGTAATACACCTGCCACATCGACTCCGACCCACCATCCCATCCACCGACACCGGGCTTCACAGAGACTCTGGAGACTCCCGGTAGGGCACTCAGGGCCTTCTTGAATTCTCCCATGTGCTGGAAGACGACCTTGTTCTCCTTATGCTCGGGGTCATACACAGGTCGCTGACTGGTCATCGCCACCCGTGTGAACTGCCCCTCGTCATCCCGTGGATGCTGGGATTCGTCCCACTTCATCACCGCATACGACTCGGGCAACAATGCCGTCTTTTGAGTCGCAAACGGGCGTTGCTGGGGCGGAATCTTCTTGTAATTCCCTTCGGCATCGTAATTGTGACGCCCAAAGTTCACCCACGAATTCTGCCCTCGTGTTTCCGTGGTCAGCGCACGACGTGCCGATGCCGACAACATCTGCGAGTGTGACCGCCACGCATTCTCCTCACCACGAGGACCGAATCCATATCCGCCTGCGGCATGCCCAAAGTAGTCATGCACGGCTCGGAACATGTCATTGGTGGTCAATCCGGTCTCGGAATCATGTGCCGCCATGAACATGTTCGGTTCGCCACCCGTGTAGAAGAACATATGCTGATTCGTGCGAATGTCCTCCACCATCTCGGCAGAATTCTGATACGGCTGTCCCTCCTTGGCCCATGGCGTAAATGTCACCCCACTTTTCACAATATGATCGAACTGCTGCCTCACTTCCTGCGCCAATGCCTTATACGCCTCTCGGACCTCTGGATTGCCACTATCATCCAGTGGGAGCGCATCATAGGCATCAGCAATGGTTCCCGCTCGTGCCTCATCCAGCGTCACATAATCATGCTGAACAGGCGGCAACCCGTGCTTCGCGTTATACGCATCAGCTACGGCTTGGACTTCGGGGACGGCTTCTGGTCGTCCTGTGGTGGCCTTCGCCGGTACTGTGCCTCCTCTTCCGCTTCCTGTTCGGGCGTGAGGTTGCGGGGCTTTCTCTCCACCTTGTCCGACTCCTTCGGTAAATTGTCCTCCACTCGGACCTCCTTTTGGTTCTCGTGGGTGTTTCGACGCATCCCATTTTAGCACAGCCTCAGACATGGTCAAAAAGGCCACATAAATGACCTGTTCTTGCTTTTTGACCACCTTCACCGGGTCCACGTCCTCTAGGGACGACTCCCAATCCGCATACTGCTTTCCACCCTGTGGCCCCAGTGCCGCCACCACATCGGCCAGTTGATACTGACGCACCTCGTGAATCATCTCCGGTGGGACCGTCTCTGTGCTGGACATCTCCGTGCGACGTGCTTGTGCCCACGACCCTGATGGTCCAAAGGCATGCTTGTTGGCAGGCTGGAAGTAACGACTCGCCTCCGGCTTGAACACAATCACCGTGATGGTATCCACGGAGTCATTCGACGCCATCGCCGCATAACTCAACGCGACCTTTTCACTCGTGGATGCAAACCCCTTCCCCACAGGAGAACTCCGATCCATCTCACTGAGAGGCTTGAGTCCTTCCTTCAAAATCTTCTGGGCCAGTTCATTCGACGTGCCATGATAAGCGAACCGTCCCTTACCATCGCGTGGGTGTTGACTCTCATCGAACTTTTGCACCGTGCTCCAGTCCACGCTGCTCATCCAGTGCGGCTTGCCCCGGTCCTCGGCCTGAAGGTCAATCACGAGCGTGTCTGCCTTCTGTGCCATCTGGCCTCCGGTCGTCACCGTAATGTTCTTGAACAGCGGGGCGCGATCTCTCCACGCATCCCACAGCCACCGATCTCTGGTGCCTAGCAACACGGATTCATGCTCGGACTGGTTATTCTCCCCGTAAACTGGGAGTGATAGAACTGACGTCGGTGGGGCCTCGATGCGGAGCACGACACGCACGGGATCAGGTGGTAGGTCTCCCACACCACCCCAATCATTCGCCACATCGGCGGTGCCGGTCGTAGACTGTGCGCCTGCTCGTTTCAATTGCAATGCCGGGAGTTTGATGAACGCTAAGGCCCTACCCTGAGTAGACTCATGGTATGCCGCCACACGCCGCTGCACTGCCGCCTCGGTCGTCTCAATCTCTGCCACGTCCGTCTCACCCGGATCGATATCCTCTTTGGGGCGAACCATCACCACTTCTTTCTCGACCACAAAATGCTCACCCATGTAATCGAACGTGACGTACTCTTCTTTCTCTCGCCCCGGTTCCTTCCTGTGAAGTGCCTTCACATTCGCGGGTGGTGCGACAGGCTTCGCGTTGGGCGTGAACATCTCACGGGGTGTGGTTCTCACCACGTCCCCCGGAAGCATCAACCCGCGATACACGTCAATCTTGTCTTCCCCGGCCTTCTTCATCACCATCTGGGTGACTTCCCACTGTGCGCGGACATAGGCTTGGAGTGTTTCAATCCCGCCGACCGACTTCGCATCGAGTTCAGCGTACTCCACCTCTCCCGGCGTCATACGATGGTGCCCACCCAACTCTCTCGCCGCCGCCAACTGCAACGACAACCCCAGTCCTTCACCAGACTTGACCTTCCACGACTCCCACACCTCACTGATAATCTTCTTGCTGCTCAGGTCATCTGAGAGCGTCATCTGGTTCGTGGCCCAGTCCTTCGCGTTCTGAGTGACTTGAGCAATGGTATTGGACGCCGCAACCACTTCCCCCGCCGCATTCTTCGCCACATAACTCGGATGGCTCTCGGTGTGGTTGCGACTCTCATGCACGGTGAACGTGGGTGGCTCGGTGGGCAATGGCTTCAGTAGCCCTCGCTCCTTCCGAAGCTCATCCATTCGAAGCTCTGTCAGCTTCAGTGCGATGGCATGGGTGCGTGCATAGTTAGCATCGGAGTGTGTACCTTCCTTCACCCCTGTGGTCCACCGATCCGGTTCACCGGGCTTAGTAATGACATTCAGCTTATGCTCAATCATGAATGACAGTTTGTCCCGGTCTAGTAGATTGTTCCACTCCGCACTGATCTGCTCCGATTCTAGTTGACTGACACGCTCTGAATAACTCTCTGACTCCAACGCCTTCTCGACTGCCTGTAGATAGTTCTCGTTGTAGGCGGCATCCCAGTGCTCTTTGACGATGTTCTTCTGTTCAAGCGTCAATTCTTCACCGGACGTAAACCGCAACGCATCCAAATCCAACTCGACCGTGCCCCCGTGATTTTTCCTACCACTGGGATACCACCCCGCTTCTTCATGATCGCCAGCCCCATAATCGATGGTGTCAGGGTCCAGCGTCTTATGTAGACTCAGGGTCAACGGGAGTGTGGAGTCCGTGTCCTTGAAGGGCTTGGCGTGATCGAGTGTGGCAATCGTATCTTCGAAGGCTTTATCGAGAACACCTTGATTATCTCTCCCCACCTCAGCCCGAACCTCATCCTCCAATCCTCTCGTATCTACATCAAGGTTTCCATATTGCTCTTCCTCCCATGCAGAACGCACGGCATCTTGGGTGCTGTCATCCACTTCGTCCCATATCTTCGGCTCGGGAGTCTGGTCATACCTAGCCGTCTTCACCGCCTGTGGCAGAAGTTTCTCGACGGCTATGATCCCGGTCTTCGCCTGCTCAGCTAAGACAGGATCAGACGTAGCTGACCCTACTCGACCTGTCGCCGCGAATTGCCCACCCTCTGACGAGCCTCCGGGTTCTCGTGGGTGTTTACTCTCATCGAACGCCGCTTCCTTCTTGGCAACTGATTGCAATTTCTTCCACAGCGGCACGTCGGAGTAGGCGCGAACTTCGTGCAGGAAAGCGTCAGAGCCTGTAGTAACTAAGGCTTCTATTGGAATTTGTGCTGATGGAATGGTCAGCGTTTGAATGTCTTCAGGCTTCAGCTTCGCTAGATGCTCCTGTCGCCCAAACAGAATGGGATTCTTGAGAATGGGTATATCTGAATGCCCACGCAACTGCAAATACGCATTCAACGTATCCTTCATCAAACTGCGACGAAGCCGTTCCTTCTCTTCGGGGGCCAAGACACCAATGTGTCCATAGGTTTTCCCTCGATCTTCATCAGCATACTTACCTGTGGGGTCAGATACCCACGCCCCTTTCAGGCCATGGACGTTCCCTTCCCAGAAATCCTTCGCATACCCTACGGCATTATCCAGCGACCCCTTGGGTAGCCCAGCTTCCTGTTCATCTTCTCGTGCCCACTTCTCCAAAACATCAATGTCTAGCTCACCTCGGGCAATCTGAACGGCTCTCCGCAACTCCCTCTGGATGACCGTAGCGTCCTCTCTGGACGACGTAAAGGACACGCCGAGTGCTTGGCCCCCGCCTAGCCCTCCGTCCTCTCTCAGCCCTAGCAGGACGCCTGACGCCTCCACAGCCGGGGCATTTGTGGTGACGTGAAATAGCGTCTCTGGTAGCTTCTCACGGGGTATTGGCTCACCCGTCAAGAGCCGTCCTGACGGCTTCCCTGTTTGTGGGTCCAGCCACCGCCACGACTTCTCACCCCAACTCGACTCCTGCTCCACCTCAGAAGGCCGATTGAAGATACGTGGCTCACTAGCCTCAATGAACTTGCCATCCTTGCCGCGTGGGTGGAGTGCTGCGTCAAACTTCTTGGTGAGACCACCCAGACCTTCAGGCTTCGATGGCTCTGGCGTCGTATAGAACGCCACCCCACCATCATCGAAGACCACCTTCGCCATGGTGGCCCGTGCGGCTGGGACAGGGAGCCAGTTGTTGTCCAGATAGACAACAGTGCCTGACCGTCCGTGAACCGTGATGGGCTGCGGGATCATGACACCAGTTCCTTAATCCGCGCCTGCCGTGCTCGGTGCCACGTATACATCCCGCTCGTCATCTTCACCCATGGTGAATCGAGACTCGGCGTGTGCTCTTCATACGCCCACGACTTCGGGTGGCGTAAATACCGGGTTACCTCTGCAATGGTTTCGTTGATCGCCGTGTCATACGATCCGTTACGACTCTTTACCGCTTCCGGGGTCCAGTACGACTTCGCGTAGGCACTATGCCCGTTCTCCTTGACCATCTCGGCTGAGATGCCGGAGAAGATATTCGCAGGGCCACCCGACAATCCAGACAGCGCCATGGATGCCGGGAACTCCTTGGCCATCTCTTCGTAGTATTCCGGTTTCAGTTTCCGGTAGGAATGAATCACCACATCCCCAGCCACACCACCAAACCGCTCGTGATACCACGCCGTATGATTCTGGCCATCAGGAGTGACGGCCTTCGCCAGATATCGCTGGAACTCCCGGTCGGCCACACTCTTCATCGTGTGCCAGACGAAATGGGATAGCTCATGGCTCACGATGCCCCGCACTATCGACGCATCACCATAACTCAAGTCACGCACATTGATTTCAATCTGCTCGTTAGATGGTTGATAGTGACCGGCCTCGGTGAACTGCTTATCACCCACCATGAATGACGGCGGGTCTTTGTCCACCACGTTGATGTGCCACGGACTCACGCCCATCTTCTCGGCTTCGCTGTTCGCCAGATTCGTCACCACCTCGATCTTCATGAGGGGTGTCTGGGCCTTCAGTGCGGCATCAGCATCCAGTTGCTTCATCTCAGCGGCTTTGAGTGCCGCCTTGGTCTTTAGATACTCGGGATCACTGAAGACTCTCTCTTCCACGGCGGCAATGTTGGCCGTGTCATCAGGATTGAATGGTTTGGTTTCTTCCACAAACCGATCCCACGCACGATTGGCATGGGGTAGATGGGCTTCTTTCGCCGCAAAGAATTCATCATCAGCGGCCATTACTGCGGCATTCAAGTCAGACCACTTCTTCCGCTCGGGACCACCACCCTCCATGTCATCTGGCTCTTCACCCGGCTGACGGAGCGTGCCTGACCGTGCAAACTGCCCTTCCTTGTCTCTGGGATGCTTACGCTCATCCCATGCCGCCTTCGTATTTAGCTTGTGAAACGCACGCTCCGACCAATTCTTGAGTTGTGATGGCTCGACGGGCGTCTGAAGCTGACCACTCTGATAGGAGTCAAAATCATTCTCACCCTGCGGCGACATATCGATTCGAATAACCTGAGCTTTGTATTCGATGTTCCAGTCGTCCGCGATGATGCGTGCCTGTTGTATGGTCAGTGGAGCTTTAATCTCGACACCACCATACTGACCCGCTGAATACCTCACCACACCTGCCGCCATCACGGCCCCAAGATTTGGTGGGAAGCCTTGGCCTTCCTGTGTCAGTGCCTCAAACACCACGTCGGAGTGTTCTCGCACCTGACTGGCGAGTCGAGTGCCATCAGGCAACAAGAGCTTCGTCTTCCTCGGCTCATCGGTGATGGTGACGGGCTGGTAGTCCTCATGCTCATGCTTGTTCAATCCCTTGGCTCTATCCAATAGACGGGACACGATACGTGCAGAGCGCGTCCACTGGCCTTCCTTATCTCTGGGCTGTGCTGGGTCAAACGCCACCTTCAGACTAGCGGCTTTAGTCTTGGCTTCATCCTCTGCAATTGATTGCAATGCCTCGGCCTGAATCTGTGCGGTGGCATTGAATTCCAGATACTGGAGAATGTTATTGGTGGTTTGCTTCAGGAAGGTATCGAAGCTGCCGACGCCTACAAAACTTGGCTTCCCCTTGGCCACCATATTGGCCCCGAACACACCAAGGGAAAGGAGCATGTAGGTGATCCATTCCCTGTTTTCTGTCCCCACTTCCGCCATGTCAAGGTCAGTGACCAGACGGCGTGCTTCATCCCATTTATGGTCCAGACAGGCGTGGGTA
>Ga0184628_10000193_pt1 | contig 36214 bp, 31 predicted proteins | sample PLM4_5_b1_FD_133149 | JGI IMG/M metagenome (GOLD analysis project Ga0184628, IMG submission 133149) | Groundwater sediment microbial communities from an aquifer in East River, Colorado, USA - PLM4_5_b1 | ecosystem: Environmental > Terrestrial > Soil > Riparian zone | place: USA: East River...
GGCATCGCCGTGAACGAGTACCTCGAAACGAGCGCGCCCGGTATCTTCGCCGCAGGGGACGTGGCGCGCTGGCCCGATCCGCGTTCCGGTGAGCGCATCCGTGTCGAGCACTGGGTGGTGGCGGAGCGCCAGGGCCAGGTCGCCGCTCGCAACATGCTGGGGTATCGCGAACGCTTCGATGCCGTCCCGTTTTTCTGGAGTCAGCATTACGACGTCACGATCAACTACGTCGGCCACGCCGAGCGCTGGGATGCGGTTCAGATCGACGGTGCACTCGAATCGCACGACTGTTCGGTGACGTACAAACACGGCGACAGACGACTCGCGGTCGCGACGATTGGGCGAGATCGGGAGAGCCTCTTAGGCGAGCTGGCCATGGAGCATGAATCGCACTAAGGAGACGACATTTACCGAGAGGAGAATCCGATGACGACAATCACGACCAAAGACGGAACGCACATCTATTACAAGGACTGGGGCAAGGGACAACCTGTCGTCTTCAGCCACGGTTGGCCCTTGAGTGCAGACGCCTGGGAAGACCAGATGTTGTTTCTCGGCGCCAACGGATACCGTTGCATCGCGCATGACCGCCGCGGTCATGGCCGATCGAGCCAGCCCTGGAACGGCAACGAGATGGATACCTATGCCGATGATCTCGCGGCGCTCGCTGAGACACTCGACCTGAAGAATGCGGTCCACGTCGGGCACTCGACCGGCGGCGGCGAAGTCGCGCGCTACATCGGCCGCCACGGATCGACACGAGTGGCCAAGGCCGTGCTGATCGGCGCGGTGCCGCCGTTGATGCTGAAGACGGCTGCCAACCCCGGCGGCTTGCCAATGGACGTGTTCGACGGGATCCGCGCCGGCGTGCTCGGCGATCGGTCGCAATTCTTCAAGGATCTCAGTGGGCCGTTCTATGGCGCGAACCGGCCGGGCTCGAAGGTATCGCAGGGCCTCCGGGATTCGTTCTGGCTGCAGGGCATGATGTGCGGATTCAAGGGGGCTGTCGACTGCATCAAGGCGTTTTCCGAAACGGACTTCACCGAGGATCTGAAGAAGATCGACGTGCCAACGCTGATCATGCACGGCGACGACGACCAGATCGTCCCGATTGCCGACTCGGCGCTGTTGTCGGCGAAGCTCATCAAAGGTTCGACACTCAAAATTTACCCGGGCCTGTCACACGGAATGTGCTCCACGCACAAAGATCAGATCAACACCGATCTGCTGGCTTTCATCAAGGCCTAGATCCTCGCGGGACGCTTCCGATCGGACGGCTGTCATTGGGAAATCGTACTCGCCACTCATGACGTGCAGATGCCTCGCAAATTGGCGCGCCTCGCGCGCGGGAGTTACAGGTACAACGTGTATGGCAAATGAGGAAGGAGTCACTTGTCTCGCGTGGATTTCGGGCGGTGCCGCGGCGGAGGCGGGAGGGGTCAGCCGGCATCCGCCCCGGATGCCGGCTGCTGGGGGGAGTCGCGGCACCGACCGCTCCGACGGGACACATCCGGTCGTCGCGGAGCAGTTAGTGCCGCACGCGGAGCGAGTGCTCCACGCTGTTCCGGGGAATGGCAATTTGCATTCCACGCGCCTGCCCACATGAATCCGGTGCGACATCGCTCAATGGGGCTCTTGAGTCACTCGTGCGCGCGACTTTGAGCGCCATGGGGGAGGAACGGGCGACGTGAGCCCGACGCTACGCCCTGCCGTCTCCACGGGTGTATGATGCCGGCCATGCATCCAAGCCTCCGATATGCATCCGCCATGTTCGTGTTCGGTGCTTTCACGGTCGTTGCTGTGTCCGCTCAGCAGGTGACCAAAAAAGATATTGCCGGCATTTCGACCTTCGCGCAGATCGAGTCGACAATCGCGTGCGGCGGCTCGACAACGCCTCAGGCCATCCAGGAAATCAAGAAGATGGGGTTCAAATCTGTGATCAACCTTCGCCTGGCGAGCGAAGAAGGCGCGCAGGTCGAGGCGGAGGGAGCGGTGGTGAAAGCGGTGGGGATGAATTACGTGCACCTGCCTTTCAACATGCAGACGCCGGACCCAAGGCTCATCGACAATTTCATCGCGGCGGTGACCCTTCCCGCCAATCAGCCCGCGTACGTCCATTGTGCGGCCGGCGGTCGCGCGGCGGCATTGTGGATGGTCAAGAGGGTCTTAGCCGATGGATGGGATGAGTCGCGAGCGCTCACGGAAGCGAACCTGCTCGGGCTCAACGATCGACTGAGACCGTTCGCGCTGAATTACATCCACTCGCACCCGCGATAACTTTATCAACCACGAAGGCCACCCTTCGCGTCTTCGTGGTTTCGCTTGGTAGCTCAGTCTTGGAAGGTTTCGTTTCAGCTACCCACGCGGGACCGGAGCGGGCCTCGCGAACTTCGCTGCGTCGATCGTCACGTTGGGCTGCACGTCGGTCAGATCCACGTTCATTTGCATATAGGTCTGGCTCACGCTCCGATGAAACGGAACCTTGACGCCGGCGACGTCACGATAGTCCGCGTAGTCAACCTGCGTCGGAACAAAGCCGACCGGTGTGCGGGTCCAGCGCACCATGCGCACGAGCAGCCCTGAGTCGTCGAAGTAGAAATTGGCGAGTGCCTGCGCATCGCCGATGCCCTGCACGACCCGCACCTCCCGATCGTCGATGGCCGTACGACCGACGCGCCACTTCGGGAACGCCCGCCGGATCCCCGTGGGAAACGCGACGATCGCTTCGAGCCGCGCGCGATCCAGGTTGCCCTCGGTCAGCGTCAGGAGTGGCATGGGCGTGTCCGGTCCCGCCATCCAGCCGTTGCGGCCGTCGAACGTCCGAGTGCTGATACCCCCGACCTGCCGGACGATCATGGTCTGCTGATTGGGCGCCTTGGCAAAGAGCTCCACCGGGACCTTCTCGAAGGCCGTATCGAATCCCGAGTAGGTGCCCTTGGCCGTAAAGCTGGTGAATTTCGCGAGGCGTTCGGTGCCGCCGAGCGCCAGGAGGTACTTATCGAAGATCTCGTCGGCGGACACGCGCGGGTCGACGGGAAAATCCCGCGCGTTGGGGTCTTCCGTCGGCGCGCCGTACTGGAGCGCGAGATCCGGTTCGCTCCTGGGCGCCTGGCTCCCGCCATGACAGGTGAAGCAGGTCACGCGCGTCCGGCCCGCGAAATACTGGTCGTTGAGCGCCTTCATCATCGTGAGCATCTGACGCGCGCGCCGGATCCGCGGGGTCGGCTGCGCGAACGCCGTCTTGTCGAAGTACGCGTTCGACACATGGCAGAACGTGCAGTCGTTCCCCATAGCGGACGCAAACATGCCCATCGTCTCGAAGAACGTATCCACCGGAATGCCCTTCAGAATTTCGACGCTCTTGAAGACGTCGTCACTCAGAGGCACCCTCTCGGGCGCGCCTTGTGGCGCTGGAGCCTGCCCGGCAGCCCTGATCCCGATAATCAGGCATAGAACCGCGACCAAAGTGACGCCAAAGAGCGCTCGTCTCGAGCCCACCTTCATGTTTGTCTCCTCTGCGAGCAGTATGTGTGCTGAACACGGCTAATTGCCGTAGAAGATGTAGAAGATTCAGTCCCGGGCAAGTCCACCTTGCGCCCCCTGCCGCTAGGTGCTATCGTTCGACGTTCAATGCGGAGGTTATTGGCGATGAGAACAAGACTCGTCTTGATGCTGGTCGGCGGAGTTCTGCTTGCGACCCTCCCGGCGCGGGCGCACCATTCGTTCGCTGCGGAATTCGACGTCAACCAGCCGGTCACCTTAAACGGCACCCTTACCAAGATGGAGTGGCTCAACCCGCACGGTTGGATTTACATCGACGTGGCCCAACCGGACGGCAAGATCGTGAACTGGGCCATCGAGGCCGGGGCGCCGACCGCGCTGCTGCGGCGGGGCCTGCGCAAGACCGACTTTCCCGCGGGCATCGAGGTCGTCGTCGAGGGCTACCGCGCCAAGGGCGGGGCCCCGAGAGCCAACGGCAAGACGGTCAAGTTCAAGGACGGCCGTAATTTCTTTCTGGGCGCAGGTGACGCTCCCGGTGCCCCGGCTGCACCGTAATAGTCGAACGCGACAATAAGAGCCACGGACCGTCTCGGCATCTGGCCGATGACGCGCCGTGGCTCGTCTACCGCGCGGCGGCTTAGCGGCTCGATGTCGCCACACCTGTCGATGCCGCCCGATACTCTTTGGTGAATCCGTTCCGCCCGTTCTTCATGGTGAAGCTGCCGTCGGGCCGGGCCGTCAGCTTGATGTAGGCCCCGCCGTCGGCACCCGTGAAGTTGGCGATGAATGATTCCGGCGAGTTGGCCTCCTTGGGCACCACGTCGGAAAAGTGCAGCTGCCAGAAGTCCTCGAGCCCCGGTGAGCTCTTGACGATCTTGAACGTGCCCGCCGTCCCGCCCTTCGTCGGGTTGTTGTTCATCACGGCCACACGCGGTCGCACCGAATGCACCATCGCCTCGGCGCCAGACCAGTCCCCCCCGTGGCGTGACGTGCGGTAAACGGAGACCGTCCCCAGCAGGTTCTGCGGGCACACCAGTTGGACCTCCTGGTTCCAAGTCAGGTCGGCGAGGTCGAGATACCTGAAGCGTCCGAAGTCCACGACGACGCCGATGCTTTCGAAATTATTCGGCGTGTTGTCCTGCTCGCGCTGCTGGGCCTGGGCACAGAGCGGGTTCGCCGTCGGGGTCCGCCGGACGCCGGGGACAGGAGACGTGATTAATTCGCCTGCGGACGACACGACGTTCACCTCGAGGCCGGCGACCGGGATTTTCATCCCCGGCTTCGGAATGGTGACGTGCGCTTTTCCGCGGAACGGAAGATAGGAGATAAACCCGGCTCCGCGGTTGCCATTGAGTTCGTCCGCGAAGGCACCAGGATCGAGGACACGTCGGATCGGCACCTTGTCCGCCAGCGCGGCGACGCCGCCGACATGGTCGCCGTGATAATGCGTCACGACGAGCGTATCGACACGCTCGACGCCGGACTCCTTCATCGCCGCCTGGATGCGTTCCGCATCGCGGCCCGGCGGATTCAGGTTGCCTGCATCCAGCAGCAAGGTTTCCTTGGCGCCGAGGATTCCGTTGGTGGGAGAGATGATCAGCGTGGCCATCCCGCCTTCCGTGTCGATGAAATAGATGTCCGTGGTGCCCGGTGCTGGGGCGGGCTGCCTGACCTGTGGCGGAACAACCTGTCCCGGGGCCTGGCCGTAGGCGATCGATCCAAGGGCCGCCGCCACCGCGACCGCCAGTAATACCTTGCGCATGTGTGCCTCCATTAAGCGTTCCTATCGTGCCGCCCGTGTCTGCTGCTGAGTGGCGGGCCCTCGAAACTGTATGCGCACGACTTTGTTCGTTCGGTTATAGGGCGCCCAGACAGTCGGCGGATCGGTACGATTGTCGACCTGCACGTGGCGAATCTCGGTCCCGCGCGTCGGCAGCGGGTATTCGGTGAACCGCTCCGTCTTCGGATCGAACTTCGTGAGCACATCATTGTTCATTGTCGTGATCCAGACAACGCCGCGCTTGTCCACGGCCGTGGCGTACGGAGAGCTGTACGGAGTGGGCAGCGGGTACTCCTTCACCTGAAGGGTCTTCGTGTCGATCCGGGCGAGACGATCGCCTGTGTACAGCGCGACCCAGACCCGGTCCGAGTTCGGGTCGGCGGCAAGGCGGCGCGGGGCCCTCTGGCCCACCACGGCACCGTTCTGGCTCCCGCGTATCGTCAGCTGGCGCTGCCGATCGATCACAATCACCTCCGGCGTCGCAAGGGGTCCAAGGTTGACGGCGGTGACCTTGCCGGTTCGGCTATCGACCTTCAGGAGGCGATCCAATCCGGGATTGGTGACCCACGCGTTGTCGTCCTTGTCGACGGTAATCCCGTACGTGCCCCAACCTCCGCATTCGCCTCCACAATAGCCCTCTGGAGCAGGCGGCCCTTCGTAGTAGGTGTACTGGCTGGTAACCGCATCCAACTTGATTGCGCCGTTCCGCGACGTCGCCCACGGGTTGCCTTTCGAGTCGACGTCGAGCGTGCCGCCGACCTCTCCTTTTATTCCCTGCGGCCTGGGGAAACTCTTCATCTCTCCCGTCTTCGGATTCAACATCGCGAAGTTGTCGTCCTCGGCGGCCGCCCAGACTTTCCCGAGATGATCGACGACGATGCTGTGCGTGCCGAGCGATTTGCCGTCAGGTCCCGGGAGGGCGTAGTCGGTGACCTTGCCCGTGCGCGGATCGAGTCTGGCAAATGTCCGGTGCGGAACCATGTCGTCAGCCATCCAGATGATCCCTTCGGCGTCCGCCCAGACGTCATGCGCCGCGCGGCCGATGAAGCGCGAAGGCGTTCCCATCGACCAGTCGCTGCCGTCGTCAAAGTGAAGCGGGCGATCGGTGCGCGGCAGATCGAATTCGGTGATGACCACTTGTGTCGCCTCTCCGGACGGACGTGGCCGCAGCTTGAGGTTGCTCAGCTGTGTGTCACCGCGGACGCGACCGAGGTACTCGGCCAACTCATCGCGATACGCGGCTGTCGTCCGGTTGCCCTGGTTGTCAGCCGTCGGCCGCATGGCCGGAACCGGCACGCCCGAGCTCGGGAATACCGTCATCAGATCGACGAGGATGCCCCACCCCGTCGAATCCCACCGGTTCTGTAGCGGATAGCTCGCCGTATGGCACCCCGTGCAGTTGTTCTTGAATGCGTGCACCATTCGGCGATCGGCAGATGTGCTCTGGGGCAGGCTTGCGAGGTACTCGACACCGGACATCTGCTTCACAATCCGATCGGTGTCCTTGAGTGCGGTCAGCGTGAGACTGCGCTCCACCCGCCCACCGCCGAGTGCGAATTCCGACCGGCCTGCTTCGAATCCCACCGCCTGCGCCCACACCTTGTACTGAACGGCGTCGAGCGACGGGAACGTGTAGTTCCCCAGACGGTCCGTAAAGACGGATGTCGTGAAGCTTCTGTCCGCCGCGCGCGCAGAGACGATGACGCCTTCCATAGCAGCGCCATCACTGGACTTCACGTTGCCCTGGATGGTGCCGCCCCCGGTGCCAGATTGCGCCGCCAGCGCCGCCCAGAGTCCTCCCACGACGAGGACTGTGGACAACCATGTCAGCTTAGACATTGAATCTCCACACGCTAGAGAGTCTTGAGATAGGCGATCAACTCTTCGAATTCGGTGGGCGTGAAGTTGTACCGGAATCCCGGCATCCTCCGCATGCCTTGCTGAATCGTCTCTCGTACCAGCTGTTCCCGATCCGACGGCGCATCCTTGAGGATCCCTTCCAGGCTCGGAGCCATCGACTCGTACGTGTCGTCTTTGACGATGCGTCCCATGTGACAGAGGGAGCAGCGCTGATAGAACCAGGCCTCGCCGTGCTTGACGGCCTCACCGGATGCTGGCGCTTGAGGCGGCGGCGATTGTGATTGCGTTGAAGCGTTGGCCGGAATGATCAGCCACCAGACAGTGATGAACATCAACGCCGTCACGATTCGCCGTCCACGACTCATTCGCATAACCCTCATGGGTCGATGTTTCCAGGCCCTGTCAGAACGCGAAACGGAATCCGACCTGCGCCATCCGCGGCTGATACGCGACGTTCGTATTCGACGAGGGCTGTCCGTAGAGCCTGTTGCTTTCAACGGTCGTGTACGAGCCGTAGTTGGCGTGGTTGAACACGTTGAACACTTCCACGATGCCGTCGATGCCCCCGCGACCCCCCAGCGCGAGGTGCTTCTGCAGGCGCAAATCGACGCGGTGAATCGGCTCGCCGACGATCCCGTTACGCGGGGTCGCGCCGCCGCCGACGTTCGCCGGACGCTGGCGAAGACTGCCGACGGTGGTGCCGGTATCGAGCGCGTCGCCGCCATACGTCGTCGCGAATCGCTGACCCGACCCGTAGAAGTAGAGACCGCTCAGCTGCACGCCGTATCCCACCTGCCAGATGCCGTTGAACACGGCGCGATGGCGCTGGTCGGTCGCCGCGAACCCGTACTCTTCACCGAGCGGCGCTTGTACCGCAAACGCGACGGGATTCATCACGCCGCTCCACGGCCCGGGCTGTCCGTCGCGGAGCGTGGACAGGGTGTAGTTGCCTGACGCCTGCCAGCGGTGGCTCATGCGCTTGGTGAACGAGAGCTCCATGCCGTTGGAGTTGCTGCGTCCCTCGAAGATGTCCATCGGCACCTGCCCCCATTGGGGGTACGGACGACGACTGATGTCGGTGAACGGGTAATTCAACCCGGTGGCGGGGTTGAAGCTCAGATTGATGTTGTAGCCGGTGACGCGATCCTTCCGCAGCCCGTTGAACGAGTAATCAGCGGTGACACCCATGTCGGCGCCGATCTGACGCTGCATGCCGATGGACGCCTGGTAGCTGTACGGATACTCCGCATTCGGCGGAGCGATCGTCTGTCCAAGGGCGCGCCGGGTACACCCAGGCACGAAGTTGACGTTGCAGAGGGACTTCTCCAGATCCTCCGCTTTGGGCAGCGGGCCGTTCCACGGGTTGACTGCAAAGTCCGGACGGCCGTCGTAGAGCGCCGACAGCACACGCTGCGAGTTCGCGAATCGAATCGGATGCGCCACCTGGTTGACGAGCTCGGAAAAGTACTTGCCTGCGCCACCGCGGATCACCGTCCGGCTATTCAGGGAGTACGCGAATCCGACCCGTGGGACGATGTTGTTGCTGTCGAGCGGACGGTTGCCTGGCAGGAACGGCGGCACCGCCAGCTCGTTCGCGAAGACGTCCGTTTCCAGGTCGTACCGCACACCGAGATTCAGCGTCAGCGACGAGGCCACCTGCCAGTCGTCCTGGAACCATCCGCCAAAGATGTTCCGCGGGCTGCGGATGTCGCAGCCGCCGAACTCGGTGCGGAATTCACGGGAGATCGATGACAGCGCGCCGATGTTCCACGCGTTGGGATCCAGCGGGAAGAGCTGTTCGATATTGGCGGGAACGGGTCCGTTGTCGGCGATGAGGTTGCCGCGCAGGAAATTACACCAGTCGTGCCACGTCAGGTAGTTCAAGTACTCGCCGCCGAGCCGCAGATCGTGCCGTCCCCCTTTGTTGCCGGAGAAGGAGAAATCGTCGCGCATGGTGTAGATCTTCTGGGCGATGTACTGCGGGAAGTTCGTCCCGCCGCCGATGTTGAAGCCACGCAGCGTAATCACCGGCGGAAGCTGCCGTTGATTCGCAACGGGATTGCGCGCCGCAGCAAGCCCGGTGGTCGCCGTCCATGTGGCGCTCGGCCCCTGGTTCCAGTGGTTCGCCGCCCAACCGACCTTCAGCTCGTTGAGCGCGCGGTTGCTGATCACCCGTGTCAGCGATCCCTGCACCGCTTCCGCGTACTTGTCGAAGTAGATCCCGTTGGCCGGATGGTTCGTCGCGCCACCGACCGTCGCCTGCGTCCCGTCGAGCGGCTGAAAGTCGCGCCACATGTACCCCGACCCACTCAGCCGCATCTTGCTCGACAACTGGGCGTCGACGCGCGCCATCGGTTTGTGCTGGCGGCGTGTGGTCGTCAAATCGATGTTGTAGCTTGGATACGGCGAGTTGTGCGTCACCGTGATCGGCTCGCGCTCGAACTCGTAATTGAAGAAGTAGTGCACCTTGTCGCGGCGGATCGGTCCGCCGATCGTCGCGCCGACCTGCTGATTCGAGTACGGGAGCACGCGGTGCTGCACGAAGTCCTCTGCGTTCATCGTGTCGCTGCGGAAGTAGCCGGAGAGGGTTCCGCTCAGCGTGTTGGTGCCGGACTTGGTGATGACGTTGACCTGTGCGCCCGACGAGCGCCCCTGCGTCGCGTCGAAGCGGCCCGTCAACTGGAACTCGGCGATGGCATCGCGGGCGAAGCTCGGCTGCCGGTTGGCGCCTGCGCAGCAGTTGTTGGTCACCTGCATGCCGTCGATATTGAGCTGAACAGCGCCGTACGCCCCCGGCAGGCCGCCGGGGTCGGTGTGATTGACCCTCGCGCCCGGCACGAGCATCGTCAAGTCGAGGAAGTTGCGGCCATTGACCGGCAGCTCGGAGAGCTGCCGCGAGTCGATGTTGCCGCCCAGATTCGACGAGCTCACGTTCACCAGCGGCGCTTCCCCCGTGACGGTGACCGACTCCGAGATCGTCGACGGCATCATCACCAGGTTCAGCGCGACCTGCTGGCCGACGAGCACTTCGAGGCCCGTTTGCTGGAGCGTCGCAAAGCCGGGCAGTTCCGCAGTCATGCGATAGACGCCGATGCGGACCGGAATGCGGAATGCGCCGCGCTCATCGGTGAACCCCTCGAACTGAGTCCCCGTCGCCTCATGCACCGCCCGTACTACGACGCCAGGGAGAACGCCTGACGTGAGATCTCTCACGGTGCCGACAATGGTCGCCTCCTGCGCGAGCGCCGCGCCAGGAAAGGCGAGGATTGCAATCACAGCGAACGTCCAACGAACCATGCGCCTCATCGGTACTCTCCTTCTAGGCGTTTGTCCCCAAGAGCAAGGATTGAACTGCCGCAACGGGTAAGAGCCGACGACCGACCGATTGTGTTAACGGACCCGATGATTCGCTCGATAACCGCCTACGACGAACCTCATGCAGGAGTCCTTATACACCCACTAAGTTACCAAGGCCAGATCTGTTCGAGGTGCTTCCCGGGCGCGATGTCGTTCATTTCATGGACGATTTGACACTGCGGGACTTACTCTGTAATAAGTTGGCACGTCGCCCTGATTCTTCTTTTCACCAATGCCAGGGCCGGGGACCGCGCGACGGATCCGGCAGGATTTGGAGGATGCCAATGAGAAAGAAACTCGCGGTCTCGCTGGCCAGTGTCGGCCTGCTCTGCTCAATGGGACCGGTCTTCGCGCATCACTCGGTCGCAGGAGAGTACGACGTGAACAAGCCGGTCACGGTGAAGGGCACGGTGTCGAAGATCGAATGGACGAATCCACATGCCCGGATCTACGTCGATGTCGCCGACCCGAACGGAAAGGTGACGACGTGGAACTTCGAGTTGCAGGCACGAAGCGCGCTGACCCGGCTCGGTTGGACGGGCAAGTCCGTGAAGATTGGCGATACGGTCACCGTTGAAGGCGACAGGGCGAGATCGGGCGCGACCGGTGGACATGCGACCGCGGTCTTGCTGGCGGACGGCTCGAAGGTGTTGATGGGTGCGAACAACGATAATTAACGACAACCAGAAGGGGAGCACGCCGTGAGAAGGCTTCTTGTCGTTTCGGTGTTGGTCGCGACCGCTGTGCCTCTGCTTGCGCAAACGCAGACTGGCCTTGGCGGCTCTGGAGCACCTACGGTCGGCACGGTCAATACTGCGAAGCGCGCGGCGGTGCCAACGGGCCCCGTGCCGAGGCTGCCGAACGGACACGTGGACCTGGACGGCGTCTGGGTCGGCGGCGGACCTATCAATGACCTCGAGAAGGATGGGGGATTGAAGCCAGGGGAAATCGACAGCCTGCTGTTGCCGTGGGCGAAAGAGCTCATGTCGAAACGGGACGTGACCCTGGAGCCGCATAACCAGTGTCTGCCAATGGGCGTACCGCGCGTCACCCCGTTTCCGTACCGGTTCGTACAGAACTATACGGACAAGGCGCCGACACACCTCTTCATCCTGCACGAAGGGAACATCCACACCTACAGGCAGATTTTCATGGACGGCCGGAAGCACCCCGACGACCTCGACTCGACCTGGTTGGGGCACTCAATCGGCCGGTGGGAAGGCGACACGCTCGTCATCGACACCGTTGGTTACAACGACAAGTGGTGGTTCGATCGTCGCGGGCACCCGCACACCGAGCAGTTGCACACCATCGAGCGATGGACCCGCAAGGACATGGGGCATCTCGAGAACGTCGTCACCATCGACGACCCCGGTGCCTACACCAAGCCGTTCACGGTGAAATTCATGGCCACCTGGACGCCTGGCAACGAGTTGCTGGAGTACATCTGCCAGGAGAACAATCAATACGGCGTGCAGACGCTGCCGGGCGGATTACCTGCCGCCGACACTGGCGGTCGTCGTTAGTTAGTCAAATCCCAAATCCCAAATCCCAAATCCCAACTCCCAAGGAGCTCGGTGTTGCGACACCGGATCGCCTTGGGAGGATTCCTCAATCAGCCTGCGTTCGGGCTCGCTCACCGGGCCGATGCGGACGTTTGTTTCTTGAACACCGCGTCGATCGCCGCCTGCGCGCATTTTTCGCCGTCGGGTCCGGAAACGCCCATCGCGCCAATGACCTGACCATTGACCATGACAGGAAGCGCCCCCGGTTGCGGGAAGTCGTTCATGAACGTCGGCGCCAGATTTTCGCCGTTCCGCACCATCTTGTTCGTCTCCGAGGTCGCGCGCCGCCAGCGCAATGCCGATTTTGCCTTCAACAGCGCCGTGTCGATGGCGTTCGGCGCTGCGCCTTCCATGGCGTAGGACTCGATGAGATTGCCGCCCCAATCCAGAACCGCCATCGCCACGATTTGCTTGTTCTGCTCGGCCCAGGCGATGCACGCGTCCGCCATGGCGCGTGCGCCGGCGCTCGAGATCACTTTGATGTCCCTCGTCATCTGCATCGCGGAAGCATCCGCGGCGGGAGAAACGATGACCAATCCGGAGAGCGAAAGCACACAAAGAAGAATGCGCATGTGATTTCTCCTTACCACCGACACCTGATCTCCTTGGAGTGGGAGTTGGAGGTTGGACGTTGCCCCCTATTTTTTATCCCGCTCACCCCATTGATTGTTCTCGATGCAGATGTACTCCAGGATCTCGGCGTCCGGAGTGCCCAGCTTCGCGGTATAGGTGACCGTGAACGGCTTCGTGAACGTTCCCGGGTCTTCGATCGTGACGTCGCGGCGAAGCGTCGTGAAGTCGGTCCGCGTCCATCGTTCGATCATGTGCAACTGCTCGGTGTGCGGCGTGCCGGCACTATCCAGCCAAAACCTGTCGTTGAGCCCGATCGTGTCGATCACAAGGGTGTTGCCTTCCCATTTGCCGGTTGAATGGCCGTACCACGTTGGGCTGGGGTCGTCGGGATGCTTGCGCCCATCCATGAAGATCTGCCGGAAGGTATGCGCGTTCCCTTCCTGCAGCATGAAGACGTGCGTGGCATTCACAGTCGGATGCTGCACGAACCGCCACGCGAAGCCTCCCGTAATCCGCAGTGGTCCGCCCGGCATGCAATAGAAGTAGGGGTCGTCCGCTTCCTTCTGCGATGCCATCTTCTGCTTCGCCCATGGAAGCAGAAGGCTGTCCAGCTCGCCTGGCTTCAGGAGGCGCGGAATAGGGGCGTCGCCTCCACCCGTCCACACACCGGACAAGTCCACCGTGCCGTCGGCCAGTTTTGGCACCGGCCGGTTCGGCGCATCCTTGATCGCCGTCGGACCGTTCGCGCCGCCCAGACGCCGGGGAAGCTCCTGGCCGGCAGCCTGCAGCAGAAGGAACGGCGAGGTCAGCCAGGCGACCGTTGCTGCGACGACAAGAATTTTTTTCACGGCCTCAATTCCCCAGCTTCGGGACAAAGAACTCCTTGCCATCGGACCCCTTGAACGAGGTGACGATCGCACGCTCGAGAACCGAACGCCCTCCAAAGCCCGAGACGGTCACCTGGGTGCCAATCGGCAGCGTCTTACGCGAGAATCCGTTGCGTTCGAGCGCAGGCGTACTGGCCATCTCGAAGTTCCAGTTGGTGACCTTTCCGTTTTCGTCGGTGCTATCAACGTAGAAGTGGGTATGCGGATTGGTCCATTCGACTTTGGTGACGACGCCTTTCACCGTCACCGGCTTCTTTGCGTCGTATTCCGCGGTCCACGAATGGTGGGCGGCGATCGGTACGGCCAGACACGCGACGACGACCCCCACAAGGACCCCAAGCTTCATTCTCATTACCACTCCTCCTGAAATCGTTAGAACCCGAACTTGAAGCCGAACTGCATGAGGCGCGGATCGCCGGGGTCCTCGATGCTGTTGATTCTATGATCGCCCAGGGTTCCTGCCACCGGGTACGAGAAAAGCCGTAAAAGTGGGGGGGGATGCTACGGTAGGCCCCGCCGGTTGTCAATGCAGGCGACGCACCGGAAGGGCGCGCTCGAATACGCCCGCACGACGGCGCGCCTCCCCATATAATCACGCCCGAAACAAATGGCCTTGCCTCCCGGCGCGCGCGTTGGCCGTTACGTGATCACCGCGCAGATTGGCGCCAGTGGGATCCAGATCCGGCTACCTGCCTGCGCGTGTCGCGCAATGGCGAGGTCTCGCCGAAGCCGAGGCGACCGCGGAAAGCCGGACGCGACGTACGCGCGTGAGGGGAGCTATGTGGCAGCACAACTATGAGCCCGTCGGCGGGAGCCTGGCCATATCGGCCGTGATCGCCGCAATCCCGATTCTCGTGCTCTTCTTCATGTTGGGTATCAGGCGAAAGCCGTCGTGGATGTCGGCGCTGGCTGCGCTCGTTTCGGCGTTGATCATCGCCCTGTTCGTGTACGGCATGCCCGTGCAACTGGCGCTGATCTCCACACTCTACGGGGCCGCTTTCGGGTTGTTTCCCATCGCATGGATCGTGTTCAGCTCGATCATGCTCTACCGCCTGGCGGTCGACACGGGGAAGTTCGAGATCATCAAAGACTCGATAGGCGGCTTGACCAACGATCGACGGCTGCAGGCGATGTTCATCGCCTTTTCCTTCGGTGCGTTTATCGAGGGTGCGGCTGGCTTCGGCGCGCCGGTCGCCATTTCTGGCGCCATGCTGGCCGGCCTCGGCGTCAATCCGTTCTACGCGGCGGGAATCTGTCTCATCGCCAACACGGCTCCCGTGGCATTCGGGTCCATCGGAATTCCCGTGACCACGCTCGCCAACGTGACCGGATTGCCGGTCCTGGCCCTAAGCGGCATGGTGGGCAAGCTCTGCGCGATGGTGTCGGTGATCATTCCTGGTTACCTCATCGTCGTGATGGCTGGCCGAAAGCGCGCGCTGGAAGTCCTGCCAGCCATCGTGGCCTGCGGCGTCTCTTTCGCCGGGATGCAGTACTACGTGTCGAACTATGTCGGGCCCGAGCTGACCGATATTGCGAGCTCGCTCACGTGCATCGCGGTCATGGTGCTCGTCCTGAAGGTATGGAAGCCGAAGACCATCATGCGTCTCGAGGGCGACAAGCCAGTCACGATTGCTGCCAGGAAACATTCAGGAGGCGAGCTCTTCGCTGCGTGGCTCCCGTACCTGTTACTGGTCGTCTTCGTTCTCGTGTGGGGCGAGGCGGACGTCAAACTGGCGATGAACCGGTGGACCGACGGTCTGCTTCCCGCGTCTCTCGCGCAGAGCCCCACCGTGTTGAATGGTCTGCTGGTTCCAGGCTTGCACGGCCTCATCACGCGCATCCCTCCGGTGACGCCGCAGCCGACGCCCTATGCCGCCGTCTACGAGTTGAACTGGCTCACTGCGTCGGGGACCGCGTGCTTTCTGGCCGTCATCGCAACAGCGATACTGTTGCGGGTCAAGCCCACGCAGTTCGTGAACATCTACAAGGCCACTTTCAAGCAGCTGTCGCTGCCGATGCTCACGATCGCGACGATGCTTGGACTTGCGTACCTCATGAACTACTCGGGCATGACGTCCACGCTGGGGTTGGCGCTCGCCGCCAGCGGATGGGCGTTTCCGTTTTTCAGTGCCGTCCTCGGATGGCTCGGCGTCTTCCTCACCGGGAGCGACACCTCTGCCAATGCACTCTTCGGGAATCTCCAGGTCGTCACCGCCACTGCGCTCAATCTCAATCCAGTGCTGACCGCTTCGGTGAACTCGGCGGCGGGCGTCATGGGGAAGATGATTTCGGTTCAGAGCATTGCCGTGGCGGTCGCCGCAACTGGGATGACCTCGGCCGACGAGGGCAAACTGTTCCGGTTCACGATCAAGCACAGCGTCTTTCTGATGATCGTGATGGGCATCCTCTCGATGCTCTTTGCGTACGTGTTCCCCGGCTATGTGCCGGCGCTACCGCCCAAGTAGCGATGAAACTGTTCTGGTACCATCCAGCCGGTCGCGGAAGGAGTTTCTCGATGATGAAAAACCCAATGATGAAAGCGCCGAAGACATGGGCCTCCCTGGCATTGATTGTCGCAGGCGCGCTTCTCACCGGTGTGCTTCTCCGAGGACAAGGCGCCGCGATGGGCGACGCCCTCCTGCAGCCGATGACGCACGACGTGGCGAAAGAGCTCGCGATGAAGATCACCGAGCCCTTCACGTTCGCCGCGGTGGGCGACATCATCATCCGTCGGCCCGTGGGTACCGGTGACGCAGGGTATCAGGCGCTGACGAAGATCATGCGTGACGCGGACATGACCTACGCCAACATGGAAGGACCGCTTCTGGATGAAGCCACCTTCCGCGGTCCGCTCGCGGGAGGGCCGAAGAGCGTGGTCGACGAATTGAAAATCATGGGCGTCCGCATCATGACCACGGCCAACAACCACACGATGGACTCCGGCGACGAGGGTATGTTTGAAACCAACCGTCTCCTGGACGAGGCGGGCATCGTTCACGCGGGTTCGGGCAGGAACCTGGCGGATGCGCGAGAGGCCCGCATCGCGGCGACGAAAAAGGGAACGGTTGCCGCGATTGGGATGTACTCGATTGACGCGAGCAACAGCCCCGAGCCGTCGCGATACTTCAATGCGACGAACAACAAGGCGGGGCTCAATCCTCTGCGCGTCAACCCGTTCAACGTGGTGACCGCCGAGCAGATGCAGGCGCTGAAGAGGATTCGCGACTCCGTCTACGCGCGTCGTGGCGAGGTGACCGTGCCGGTCGCGCCGATCTCGCCGAACGAGCCGGCCGATCGGCTGCAGCTATTCCGCGCCGCGTACAAGGTGGGGACCCAGCCTGGTAACCTCACGTACGAGATCGATCAGAACGATCTGAGAGGCATCGTCGCGAGCGTTCGAACCGGCAAGCAGCTCGCCGATTTCATGATTGTCGCGATCCACTGCCACCAGAACTCGTTCGCGTTTCAGGCCTACAGCCATGACAATCAGACCCCGGACTTCCTGATCCAGCTGGCGCACACGGTCATCGACAACGGCGCTGATGTGTTCGTCGGCCACGGCGTGCACACGCTGCGCGGCGTCGAGATCTACAAGGGAAAGCCAATTTTCTACGGTGTGTCCAACTTCTTCTATCACCAGGACGCGTCACAGGACGTCGTCAACCCGAACGGGGCGCCGCCGGTGAGCTCAGGTGCGGGGGCGCAGACGCATCAGCCCGACAACATGGAAGCGTTGTTGGCGACCGCGCGATTTGAAGGAGGAAAGCTGGTGGAGGCGCGCCTCCATCCGGTGGACATCGGCATCGAGCGCCGCACGACCTCGAAGGCGGGAAATCCGACGACACCGACTCCGGAAATCTCGCGGCGCATCCTCGAAAAAGTGCAGACGCTCTCAAAGCCGTTCGGCACGACGATCGCGATCGAGAACGGTGTCGGCGTAATTCGTGTCACGCCGGCGAGCACGCAATAACGCGCCACGCGGACGGCCCGCGCCCCGCATGCAAACCTCGAAAGGCCACCGGAATCCGGTGGCCCTTTGTGCGATTCTGAGACTTGTCAGTTGCGTTTTTGAGGATAGCCTGCTCCGGAATGGAACATGTTGACGGAGGTTCGCGCCACGCCTCCGCCGCCTGAAATAGCCACGCAATGCGGCTTGTATCAATAGGTTACGCCCTTACCGAACGTCAGCTCGGCAGACCGGAATAGCCATTGCTCAAGGTGCTCCGGTCGATTGGCCCGGTAATTCGGTCGACCAGAGTAAGGGGGGAATGTGCCGACGAGTGCCGCCGTCAAGTACCTGGAGCGGGCAAACAAGGAGCTGTGGCTCATCCTGTCGATGTTCGCGATCGCACTGCTGTTGAACCACTTGTTCGACTCGCAGCGGATGATGCTCAGTTTTTACGTCCTGCCAACCCTCGGGTCCGCATATCTCTACGGCCGTCGCCACGCCACGCTCACGGCGTTGGCCAGCGTTCTCATCGTGACGCTGATGATGACGAATTCCTCATGGCTCGCCGCCGGGAAAGAGAACGCCCTGGCCGATCCCGGCGCGTGGATTGACCTTGGGTCCTGGGGCGGCACCCTGATCATCACCGGATACCTGATGGGCACGCTCTACGAGCGCCAGAACGAGCAGCTTCGTCAGATGCGGGAAACCTACAACGGTGTCCTGATGCTGCTCCGGCATTTCATCTCCAAAGACGAGTACACGGAACATCATTCCTATCGCGTGTCGCTGTACGCCACGCGCATCGCGTCGCACATGGGACTGTCCGCCGATCGCATCGAGGACGTGCGTGCGGCAAGTCTGCTCCACGACATCGGAAAGCTCGAGATCAGCCGCGAGCTGCTGTACAAGGCCGCCCAGTTCACGGGAGGGGAGTTTCAGGAAGTGCAGCGCCACGTCGAAAAGGGCGTCGCCATGCTCGAAACCGTCGGCGGGTCGTTGCGGCGTGTGATCCCGATCGTCCTCGCGCATCACGACAAATTCAACGGGTCCGGCTATCACCCGACTGAAGGTGAGGCGATCCCGCTCGAAGCACGCATCATCACGGTTGCCGACGTTTACGACGCGCTGACGAGCGACCGGCCGTATCGCAAGGCAATGTCGCCGTTCGACGCCAAGGAAATCATCGTGAAGGGGTCGGCGGTCGACTTCGATCCCGTGGTCGTTGACGCGTTTCTTGCGGCGTTCCGCTTCGGCGAGATGGACGTGCGCTCCGAGGTCGCGTAGGGTAGCGCGGCTCGATCGGAGCCCCTTCGATAGAACTCTGGTGCAGACCTGAAGGCCGGGAGCAATCCCGGCTTTTTCATTTTGCCTGCCTCTCGATTACCCTACCCGTGATGAATCTCGCCCCTTCACGTCGCGGACGGAAGCCGAGGCGGCGGAAAAGGCGAGGCGCACCATCTGCAAACACATTGAAAGTCGATGACTCGGGAGGACTGATGAAGCGTCAGCAGCGAATCAGCGGTACCGTTATCGGCGCGCTCGTTGTGCTCTTTGTTCTCTCAGGGGTCCTTGTGCGCTCCCAGGGCGGCGCGCCGACGCGGTTCCTGACGCCTCCCGCGCAGGTCGTGGCGGTTCGTGCCGGTCGCCTGTTCGACAGCAGGTCGGGCGCGATGCTGGCGAATCAGGTCGTGCTCATCAGAGGCGACCGCATTGCCGACGTCGGTCCCGCGGTCGCGATTCCGCCGGAGGCGCAGATCATCGACCTGAGCACGGCGACGGTGCTCCCCGGGATGATCGACGCACACGTCCATCTATTCCCGGCGGACAACCTGTCTGAATCCACGCGGACGATCGTCGGTGTTGCGAATGCGCAGACCGATCTGAACGCCGGCTTCACGACCGTGCTCGACATGGACTCGCGCGGCGGGTTCGGCACCGTGGATCTCCGCAACGCCATCAATCGCGGGCTGGTTCTCGGTCCGCGGATGCAGGTCGTCGGACAGTCGCTCAACCAGCGCGCGAGCGTTCCGTACCCGGCTCTGTTCGAGCGCTTCATCGACCGGTTCACCGAGAGCAAGAACCCCAACTCTCCGTACCTGGGGCGTGCGGCCGTGCGCGAGGCAAAGCTCCACGGCGTCGACTGGGTCAAGATCTACACCACGCAGGATTTCGTCGGCGACGAGTACGAGGTCTTCAAACCCGACGGCACACTCGTTAACAGCCCCTCGCTCACGGAAGAGGAGGTGATGGCGATCGTCGACGAAGCGCATAGACTCGGCTTGAAGGTGGCCTGCCATACCTACGGAGGGGAAGGCCAGCTCAGTTGCCTGAAGGCAGGCGTGGACGCGCCCAATCACCTGACCGATCTCGATGACGCCTCGCTGAAGCTGCTGGTGGACAAGAAGCTTCCGCTGGAGCTGACGGTCGATGACCTCGTGTCGTTGGAGGCGGGCGACCTCAAGCGGACGGGTGGAAAGAACAGCCGGCTGCGGATGGCGGAGCAGGCGTTCAGGAAAGCGCGCGCCGCCGGCGTGCCGATCGTGTTCGGGAGCGGCGCCACGTCGGCCACGATTCCCCACGGCATCGGCGCCGATCAATTCCCGTACTACGCCAAGTGGGGCATGACGCCTGCGCAGGCGCTGCAGACAGCCTATCTTCCAGCGGCCGCCATGCTGAACTACAACTGGGTGGAGCAGATCGGGAGCGTGGAGAAAGGGAAGTTCGCCGATCTGATCGCCGTTGCCGGCAACCCCCTCGCTGACCTCGCCGAGATGCAGCGCGTTCGATTCGTGATGAAGGGCGGCCTCCTCGTCCGGAACGATCTCCCCGCGCGATCCCCCGCAGCGGCTGTGAGATAGCGCCCCTGCTGTATGATCTCGGACTCTCGAATTGGAGGTCGGCATGTTGCACAGGTTGCCGGTGCCCCTCGTCGTCGTGGTGTCCCTCGTCGTCGTGGCATCCCTCGCCGGTTGCAACCAGATTTCGCAGCCTGTCTCAAATGCAACCCGGTTGTCTCAGAGCAAATGGTTCATCGGCGTGGCAGTCATTGGTCTTCTGCTCGCAGCCTGGGCGTCCTGGCTTATCGCGCGTGACACGCGATCCCGGAGCGGCTATTGGAGCCGCCGGAAGCGACATGCAAATAATCGGAACCGCAATTAGTCACTCCGACTACTTTTCTGGCGTTGCGGGTTCGACCAACGTTGAAGGCGCGTCAAAAGGATCCGTCTGGGCAGGTTTGCGCAGGAGCGCCGCAGCCAACACGAGCACCAGAACCCCGACGACGATCACGCCGAGCAGGAACATGACCGGCCCCTTGTCGTCGTGCTCAGGCGTGTCCATCTTCCCTCCATGGGTGTTGTTCATTCACTCTTGAGCCCCGCCTTCGCCGCTTCGGCGGGGCAGGCGTGAGGTTCAGCGCGCGGACGTGATGCCCATGCGCGTACCGACCACCCATCGTAACGAAAACATCGCGATCGCTGAAATCAGGGCGGGAATGGCAGCCGCCAGAAACATGTCGCGGGCGGCCCAGTGCATCGCCATGAAGTAGCCGCCGATGGCGGGACCCACGATTGCGCCGATGCGGCCGACGCCGAGACCCGCGCCGACGCCGGTCGAGCGCATGGCGGTCGGATAATAGGTCCCCGCCAGCCCGTTGAGGCCTGCCTGGCCGCCGACCACGCACCAGCCTGCGATGAAGACCACGACGAAGATCAGCGGGAGTGAAAGGCTCGGCTGCCCGATGAGGGCGATGCTGGCGCACGCGACCGCAAAGGTCCACGCGAGCGCGCGCACGAATCCGCCACGCGCCACCAGCCACGCGAGGCCGAACGAGCCGATGGTGCCTCCCACCTGCAGGATTGTCCCGACGAGCACCGCCGTCGAGGTCGAGTAGCCGGCGTCGCGCACGACCGTCGGCAGCCAGCTCGCCAGCGAGTAGAGATTCAGGAGGTTCATGAAATTGACGACCCAGAAGATCAACGTGGCGGCGGCCCGCCCGTCCCGGAACAGATGCAGCACCGGCACGCCGCTCTTCTTTTCTTCGCGGACGACGAACTCGGACGACTCTGAGGCGTGAATGCGCGGATCGATCCGGTTCACCCACGCGGCGAGCCTCCGCGGGTTCTTTCCGCGGATCACCATCAGTTGCAGCGATTCGGGAAGCGCGATGGTCATCGCCACTGCCAGGACGAGCGGGATCGCGCCGCCAAAATAGAAGACCGATTGCCAGCCGTAGGCCGGGATCAGCGCGGCGGCGACGAAGCCCCCAAAAGCCGCGCCAGCCGTGAAGCCCGCGCCCACGATCATGATCATCGTCGCGCGCCGGCGTTGCGGGCTGTACTCGGCGACGAGCGCGCTGGCGTTGGGCATGATCGTGCCGAGGCCCATCCCCGCGAGCAGGCGCATCATGAGGAGCTGAGGCACCGAAGTCACCCGTGCCGTCAGGATCATCATGACGGCGAAGAACAGCGTTGCTCCGATGAGCACCGGCCGGCGACCGATCCGGTCGGCGAGCATGCTGAAAAAGAGCGAGCCGATCAGCACGCCGAGGTTGGCGGCGGCGAACACAGGGCCGAGCACCGCGTTGGGGACGCCCCATTCACGGACGATCGATGGCGCCGTGTAGCCGAGCGCCTGGACGTCGAAGCCGTCCATGATCAGGCACAGCAGGCAGAGCGTGAACGTGCGCCGCTGCAGCTCGCCGAACGGACTGTTCTCCACCAGCTCCGAAACGTTGATCGTCGTGCGGGTGCTCGTGCCGGATGAGGTCATTGCAGGCTCCTCGGTGCCATATTCGGTGTTAACAAGAGTGCCGCCGCGAAGTATAGTCGTCGCCGTTTTCGATATCTCCGTGATCGGTGGAATAAACCCGTTGAGGAGGGCTTCGATGAATCGCGCTCTTCGTGGCGTGTTCAGTGGATTGACTGTCTCGCTCCTCGCCATGGCCCTTGCCGCTCCGGCCGCCGCACAGGTGGGCTCGACCGCGCAGGTCAGCGGCACCGTGAAAGATGAGAGCGGCGGCGTGCTTCCCGGCGCCGACGTCACTGCCACCCAAACCGACACTGGTTTCAAGCGCACCGTGATTACGGAGTCGAACGGCACCTATGCGCTGCCCAATCTTCCGGTCGGCCCCTATCGACTCGAGGTGATGCTCTCGGGCTTCCGCGGCTACGCGCGGACCGGCATCACGCTCCAGGTCAACTCCAATCCGGTGATCGACGTCGTGATGGCGCTGGGGAGTCTCAGCGAAATCGTGGCCGTCGAAGCCGCCGCGCCGCTCGTCGAGACCCGGAACCCGGGCATCGGCCAGGTGATTGAGAACGAGCGCATCGAGGAGCTGCCGCTCAACGGTCGCAACGTCGCTGACCTGGTCAGCATTGCGGGCGCTGCTGTCCGACCCGACGGCGCGGCGGGAACGTCATCCAGCCGCAGCTTCCAGGGAGAGCGCGGCGGCGCCGCGATTTCCGTGGCGGGCGGCCAGTCGTTCGGCGTGGCCTACCTGCTCGACGGCGCGCTCCACAACAACCCGTACGACAACCTGAACCTCCCGCTCCCGTTCCCGGACGCGCTGCAGGAGTTCCGCGTCGAGACCAGCGCGCTCAACGCGCAGAACGGGTTTCACGCCGGCGCGTCGGTCAACGGCGTGACCAAGTCGGGCACGAACCTGTTCCACGGCGACCTCTTCGAGTTCTTCCGCAACCACCGCTTCAACGCCACGAGCCCCTTTGCAGCCATCAACCCCGCAACGGGCAAGAGGCGCGATGACGGGCTGAACCGCAACCAGATCGGCGGCACGCTGGGCGGTCCGTTGAAGACCAACAAGCTGTTCTTCTTCGGCGCCTACCAGGGGACGAGAACCGCCGAGGCGCCGGCGGACAACATCGGCTTCATCCCGACGGCCGCAATGATGGCCGGCGACTTCACCGCGGTCACGTCACCGGCCTGCAACACGACCGGCCAGGTCACGCTGCTCGCGCCGTTTGTGGACAATCGCATCAGTCCGTCGCTGCTCAGCCCGGCGGCGCTGGCCATTTCGAGGAAGCTGCCGGTCACCAACGACCCCTGCGGCCGGATCACCTACACCCGCTCCAGGAACATCAAGGAGCATCAGGCGATCGGCAAGATCGACTACCAGTTCAACTCGAACCACTCGATCTTTGGCCGCTACATGGCGACGACGTTTGCCTACGCGCCGCCGCTCGACGAGACGCCGGACAACATCCTCGTGACGACGATCGGCGGCCGCGACAACCTGGCGCAGTCGCTCGCGATTGGCGACACGATGGTGCTCAGCAACACCACGGTCAATGCGATCCGCTTCGCGTTCAACCGGACGGCCATTCACCGCACGCACACCGACTTTTTCTCCTTCCCGGAAGTCGGCGTGAATATGTACAGCTACCTGGAGCACTACCTGCTGCTCACCGTCACGGCCGGGCCGAGCCTCGGTGGCGGCACGGAGAACGACGCCATCTTCCGGACCAACAGCTACTCGATCAGCGACGATCTCACGAAGGTCGCGGGCAGCCACCAGTTCGGCTTCGGCACGAACCTGGCGTTCTGGCCGTCGCTCTCGAGGGCGAACGTCCGGTCGCCGGGAACCTTCACCTTTAACGGCAGCGTCACGCGGCTCGGGATGGCGGACTTCCTCCTCGGCCGTCCGTTCACGCTCGTCCAGTCGGCGCCGAACACGCTCGACATGCAGCAGTGGTACTTCGGCTCGTACGCGCAGGACACCTGGAAGGTGTCGAACAAGGTGACGCTGAATGCAGGGCTGCGGTGGGAGCCCTACTTCCCGCAGCAGATCGTCAACGACGCGATCTACAACTTCTCGATCGACCGCTACAAGGCCGGGACGAAGAGTACGACCTTCCCGGGCGCGCCTCCGGGGTTCCTCTACCCGGGCGACTCGGGGTTCATCAACGGCCAGGCGGGCGTCGCCAAGCAATGGGCGAATTTCGCGCCGCGCGTCGCGGTGGCCTGGGACCCGCTGGGCGACGGCAAGATGTCGGTTCGCACGGGCTACGGCATGAACAGCGAGTTCGTCAACGGGCAGTTCTACATCAACACGTCGAACGCGCCCCCTTGGGGTTCGGAGATCCGCCTGACGGCGCCGAACATCGGGCCGTTCGAGAACCCGTTCGCAGGGACCGGCGTGCCGAACATCTTCCCGATCGCGTTCGACAAGAACGCGCCGTTCTCGTTGAACGGGCCATACCTGGCGCCGCCATCGGACCTGTCGACCACGCGGGTCCACTCGTACAACCTCAGCGTCCAGCGCCAGTTGGGCGCCAACACCGCGGTGTCGGCGACGTATCTCGGGAACAAGACGAATCACCTGTGGGACGTCGTCACCGGCAACCCGGGCATCGTTCCCGGCGGCGGCTCGCCGACCGGGCCGTGCACGATCAACACGCTGACGGGGCCGCAGGTGGTGGCGAATTGCTCGACCGCGTCGCTCGACTCGCGTCGCGAGCTGACGCAGCTCAACCCGGCGACGGGGCGGTTCATCGGCTTCCTCGACTACTTCACCGATCACGGGACCCAGACGTACAACGGGCTGCTGCTGTCGGTGCAGAAGCGCACGGCCAACGGGTACAGCGTGAGTTCAAACTACACGATCTCGAAGTGCGAGGGACACCCGACGCAGGGGGGCACCACGCCGAACGTGGGGAGCGGTTACATGATGCCGGTGTCGCTGGTGACCCCGCCGGCCAACGCCGACGCGCTGCTCGATCTGGACTACGGGCCCTGCGACAACGATCGCCGTCACATCTTTAACCTGTCAGCGACGGCGCAGACGCCGGATTTCAGCGGCGCGGCGATGCGCGCGCTGGTCTCGGGCTGGCGCCTCTCGGGCATCTTCCGGGCGCTCTCGGGCAGCCCGTTCAGCGTGACCACCGGGCTCGATCGCTCGCTCACGGGCAACCCGGGCCAGCAGCGGGCGAACGTTTCGGGTGACCCGTATTTGAAGCAGGGTACCACCTGGCTCAATCCAGCGGCGTTCTCCCAGCCGGCGCTCGGGACGTTCGGCAACTCGGGGCGAAACCAGTTCTACGGCCCGGGCACCAAGGGGGTCGATCTCTCGCTCGTCCGTGCGTTCCGGTTCGGCACGCAGCGGGCCGAGGCGCGGATCGAGGCATTCAACGCGTTCAACTGGACGCGCTTCAACGGCCTCAACCAGCAGGCACCGGCCACCAACCCTCTCAACACCAACATCCTCAACAACGCGAACTTCGGCCGCATCCTTGGGGCGGGCGACCCGCGGATCATGCAGTTCGCGCTGAAGTACCAGTTCTAGGGCACAATGCGTCCGAACGACCAGAACGACGCGAACGCTCTGGGAGAAGACGGTATGCGATTGTGCCGATTTAACGATGGGCGGCTGGGCGTCGTGGATGGCGCGGTCGTTCACGACGTGACCGAGGCACTCGACGTACTGCCGAACTACCGGTACCCGCTGCCGGCTTTCGATCCGTTGATTGCGGACCTCTCGAAGGTGATCGGGCGCGTGCGCGCGATTCTGCCGGATGCGCAGTCGCTGACGCTGGCGGGGGTGAAGCTGCTCAGCCCGGTGGCGAGCCCGCGCAAGCTCGTAGCCGCGCCGGTGAACTATCAGAAGCACCTAGACGAAGTACGCGACGACAAGGCGCTCCACCACAACACGCCCGGCCACACGGTGACTATCCAGTCTGCCGGCCTGTTCCTCAAGGCCACCAGTTCGCTGGTCGGGCCGGGCGAAGGCGTTGTTATCAGCAAGCCCGATCGCCGAACCGATCACGAGGTCGAGCTCGCCGTCGTGATCGGCAAGGAGGCGCGCGACGTGCCGAAAGAGGACGCGCTCCGCCACGTGGCCGGGTACTGCATCGGGCTCGACATCACGATTCGCGGCTCCGAGGATCGCAGCTTCCGCAAGTCAGGGGACAGCTATTCGGTGCTCGGCCCGTGGCTCGTGACGGCCGACGAAATTCCCAATCCAGGACAGCTCGACCTGCAGATCGCCGTCAACGGCGACATGCGCCAGTCGTCCAACACGAAGTACCTGATTCTGGGGGTTGCAGAGCTCATCGAGCTGGCATCGTCCTTCTACACGCTGTACCCGGGCGACGTCATCTACACCGGGACACCGGAAGGAGTCAGCCCGATTGAGCCTGGTGATGAGATCGTCGCAACGATCGAAAAAATTGGAACGATGAAGGTAAATGTACGAGGACACCAATGACGTTTTAACCACGAAGGTCACGAAGGACGCGAAGAAACGCATATCACGAAGTAAAAAAATGCTTTCAAAACGTCTTGGTGGTCTTCGTGGCATAGACTCCAGGCAGAGAGGCAGAGAGTATGGAAAGCGCAGCCGTCCCGATCAAACCGGGGACTTCCTTTGCGATCAAGCCGGGGACCTCGCCAGAGCGTCAGGCGCTCTACGGGCGGCTCGACCAGAAGAACACTGCGCCTCTCTGGGAGGTGCTGAGCCGGCTGGTGCCGCCCGAGCCGCAGCCGGTGTGCGTTCCCGCGCTGTGGAAATATGACGAGCTCCGCCCGCTCCTGATGGAGGCGACGCGCCTGATCACCGCGAAGGAAGCGGAGCGGCGGGTGCTGGTCCTCGAGAATCCGGGCATCCGCGGCGCCTCGCAGATTACGTCGAGCCTGTACGCGGGGCTGCAGATCATCCTGCCCGGCGAGGTCGCCCCCAGCCATCGTCACACCGCCTCGGCGCTGCGCCTGATTGTCGAAGGCGATGGCGGCGGCTATACCGCCGTGGACGGCGAGCGAACCTCCATGCACGTCGGCGATTTCATTCTCACACCGTCATGGACGTTCCACGATCACGGGAACCCCGGTTCGTCGCCCGTGATCTGGATGGACGTGCTGGACGTGCCGATAGTCAACCTTCTGGACTCCAGCTTTTTGGAGCATCACCCTCAAGCGACCCAGCCGGTCGTGCGCCACGAAGGCGATGCCCGAGCCCGTTACGGCGCGAACATGCTGCCGCTCGAGTACGAGCCAGCCAGCCTGTCGGCGCCGGTCTTCACCTATCCGTACTCGCGGAGCCGCGAGACGCTCGAACAACTACACCGGAACGGCCCCGTCGATCCGTGCCACGGCGTCAAGCTCCAGTATGTGAACCCGGCGACGGGCGGCTATCCGATGCCGACGATCGCGGCATTCCTTCAGCTGCTGCCAAAGGGGTTCTCAGGCGAGACGTATCGCTCGACGGACTCGACCATCTACAACGTCGTCGAAGGACATGGCGTCAGCCGTATCGGCAGTGCGACGTTCAGCTGGGGTCCCCGCGATGTTTTCGTCGTGCCGTCCTGGCAGAAGGTTTCGCACGAGGCGAACGACCAGGCGGTGCTCTTCAGCGCGTCCGATCGCGCCGCGCAAAAGGCGCTCGGCGTCTGGCGCGAAGAATCGCGCATTCCTGCCTGACACAGGCGCTTGGCATGTCAGCGCGTACCTATCGAATCGGTCAGATCGTCCCCAGCTCGAACACGACGATGGAGACCGAGATACCGGCGATGCTGCGCGCGCGCGCTGCGGTCGAATCGGAGCGGTTCACATTCCACTCCAGCCGGATGCGTATGAAAAAGGTCACCAGAGAAGAGTTGGCGGCGATGGACGCCGACTCTGACCGGTGCGCAGCGGAGCTGGCTGACGCGCGGGTCGATGTCCTCGGATACGCATGCCTCGTCGCCATCATGAGCATGGGACAGGGTTATCACAGGCAGTCCCAGGCGCGGCTGCAGCGCGTGACGGAGAAGGAGAGCGGCGACTGTATTCCTGTCGTGACCAGCGCAGGCGCGCTCGTTGACAGCCTGAAGACGATGAAGGCGCGGAAGATCGCGATGGTGGCGCCCTACGTGAAAGCGCTGACCTGCATGGTCGCCGACTACATCGAGGCGGAAGGAATCGAGGTCGCCGACCGCGTCGCGCTCGAAATCCAAGACAACCTGGAGGTGGGACGCCGCGATCCACTTGCCCTCGTTGACATCTACAGGAAGCTGACGCTCAGCGGCGTCGACGTGCTCGTTCTGTCGTCTTGCGTGCAGATGCCGTCGCTTGCAGCGGTCCCGATCGTCGAGCGCGAGTGCGGACTTCCCGTCATCTCGGCATCAATTGCCACCACGTACCAGATGCTGAAGACACTCGGACTCACGGCGCACGTGCCGGACGCGGGGGCACTGCTGTCCGGGCGATATTAGAGGGGACATTGCTCTTCCCAACGACGCTTGTCGGCAGTTATCCGCAGCCCGAATGGCTCATCGACCGCGCGAAGCTCGCTGGACGCTTTCCGCCGCGCGTGCGCGCGAAGGAGCTGTGGCGGATTCCGGAGCATCTGCTCGTCGAGGCGCAGAACGATGCGACGGTGCTCGCCATCAAGGCACAGGAAGACGCCGGTCTCGACATCATCACCGACGGAGAAATCCGGCGCGAGAGCTACTCGAACCGCTTCGCCACCGCGCTTGACGGCGTCGATCTCGACAATCCCGGCAGTGCCCTCGACCGCTCCGGCCATCCCAATCCCGTGCCGCGCATCGTGGGCAGGATCCGGCGGCGGCATCCCGTGGAGACGGAGGACGTGAAGTTTCTTCGCGCCCACACGAGCAGGAGAATCAAGATCACCGTGCCGGGACCGTTCACCATGTCGCAGCAGGCGCAGAACGATTTCTACAAGAGCGTCGATGAGGCTGCGATGGACTACGCAGGTGCCGTGAACGAGGAGATCAAGGATCTGTTCGCGGCCGGCGCCGACATCGTCCAGATCGACGAGCCCTACATGCAGGCGCGTCCCGAGAAGGCGCGGCAGTACGGGCTCAACGCGCTCAACCGCGCGCTCGAAGGCGTCGCGGGCACCACGTGCGTGCACATCTGCTTCGGGTACGCCGCGATCATCCACGAGCGGCCGGCCGGATATTCGTTTCTCCCGGAGCTGGCCGGGTGCACTTGCAGGCAGATTTCCATCGAAACCGCGCAGTCGAACCTCGATTGTTCGGTCCTGACGTCGCTCCCCGGCAAGCAGATTCTGCTGGGCACAGTGGACCTGTCGGACATGACCGTCGAAACACCCGAGAAGGTCGCCGCGCGGATCCGGCGGGCGCTCCCATTTGTTGCGCCCGAGAACATCATCGTTGCCACCGATTGTGGGATGAAATACCTGCCCCGCGACGTCGCCGACGGCAAGATGCGGGCGATGGTGCAGGGCGCCGCGATCGTGCGGCGTGAAGTCGGGGAGGTCCAATGAAACCGGTATGGCTGGCGCTTCTCATCCTGGTCATCGCTTCAGCTCCCGCTGTGTCGTGGGAGATCCCTCCCGACAACGGAACAATGGGAAGGGAAGCGATTGATGCAATCCTCGCCGGCAACGATTATCCCGAAACCAGTACCTACACACAGGCTGTCGAGTTCGTCGACTTCACGGCGAACGGCCACGAGTTCACGCAGGTCGTCGTCACGCTCACGCCAGCCAGGTCCCGGTTGCGGAACGGCAAGAAGCTCGTCGTCGTCGGCGGCGAACCGGGCAGCGAATACGGCATGGACTTCATCTCCACCATAGAAGGCAAGGAGGGTCCTGCCGTCTGGCTCGCGAAACGCGGCGTCACGTTTGTCGCCCTGACCCGAGTCGGGCGCTGGAATTTTCTCGCCCCCACCAGGGATGGTTCCTGGGAGACCGTGCCGATCGAGCAGCGAATGCCGATGTTCAGCCGCATGCAGAAAGCACATTGGCTGCCGAGCGATTACGAGGTGAGGCGCTCCGGCGTGTCCGGCGCGGTCTCCGCCAGCGTGAGCGCGGTCTACCGTTTCCCGCGGACGGGTACCGTGCTGGAAAAGCAGATGCTCGCGGCGACGCCGCGTGTGTTTGTCGAGGGATACCGCCTTGCGCTGGAGAAGGCCATTCCCGATCGGAGAGGCGCTCTCGTTTTCTTCTGGGGCATGTCGACTGGAGGCGCGAGCCTGTACCCGCTTGCCAAGTACTACACGCCCGACGGATATCTCGGCTGGGGCACGAGCTCGACTGGCCTCGCGTATGTCAACAACCGCACGCTTGGTGGCAATTTCAACGATATCTATGAACACAGCGCGCTGCGGGTTCGCGAGCGCGGCCTCGACGATTTCGAGTTCTACACCAGGAACATCGATTCCGACACGCGGATGAAATGGTGGAAGGCCGCGCAGAAAGACCCACGCTTCAAGAGCACCGAGGATGCGGCGATGCAATTCGGCGCCGCGGCACTGACCGAGCATGGCCTGCGGCTCTGGCAGTCCGATTTCCTGCCGGCTTCAGAGCGTAAAGCCGGATTTGCGGCGTTCATGCAGGCGATGTTTGAGCCGAGTTACCCGCCTGCGGAGCTCAAGAACGTCCCGGTTCTCGAGTTGAACGGGACTGATGATGAAGCTCTGCCCCCCTCGACCGTGGATGCCAACCGGAAGGTGATGGAGCCCTACGCCAAAAAGTACAGGGTAGGGCGCATAGCGGGACTCCATCACTATTTGTTCACCCAAGACAGCATCAAGATCGTCGCGAGCACCTGGATGCGCTACATCGAGTCAGGGTATTTCGATTAGGACGGATTGCGGGGCTGCGCTTGCGCAGACGTCTACTTGAGGAGATCCGCCACCTTGGCGATACCCGCCTTCGAGCAGGCGTCGTCCACCTCGAGGGTGGATCCAGCGCTGCCGACTCCACCGATTGTGTCGTTGCCCACCTGGATCGGCACGCCGCCGCTCAGCGCCAGGATGTCGGCGAGGTCGCGTTGGGCTGCTCGCGCGGGATCCTCTGCCGTGCGCTTCTGAAACTCCATCGTGGTGATGCGATACATCCGCGCGGTGTATGCCTTCCGCCGGGCCATGTCGGCTGTCTGGGGAGTCGCTTGCTCGTCCCTCATGATCACCAGCACCTGACCGGCACGGTCGACCACCGCCGCGGAGGTGTTGTATCCCTTCGACTTGCATTCCGCGAGTGTCGCTTCAGCGATTGTCTTTGCCATCGAGAGCGAGAGGTTGCGTTGCATGACGACCCCTTGCGCACCCACCCGACCAGACAAGAGCAGGGTTATGCCGATTCCGGCGAATGCCTTTAACTTGTAACCCACGGAGACCTCCGTTGACTGCCGACGGCTCACGTCGCGGCGAAACATGATGCCCCCCAGAATCCTGCGCAATCCTAGTTGATCTAGGCGGCCCTGCTCTGTCCTTGCGAAGGATGCCTCCTCTCGAAGCCCGGCGCGTCCAGCAGCGCAAGCCGCACGGCGTCGACCAATCCGAGGATCGCGGAGATGCCGATTGGGGCAAGGACAAGATACCGGATCCCCTTTCGCCGGTCGTCGAGATAGAAATGATGAAGCCCGACGAAGCCGCCGAAAAGCGCGAGGAGCACGGCTGTGGTCTGACTCTTTCGCGTGATCGCCGGCTGGAGACCGATGACGTGAAGCACTCGTGTCAAGGCAGATTCGAGCGGGTTCTTGTACGGCCGGCCCATTCCCGTGAGAATAGCGGTCCAGCTGATGCCGAGTTGGATACGCTCGGATCTGGGTTGTCTGTCCTTGTCGAAGTAGACCATCCTGCCGATGGCCCGATTCATCGATGACTGCGTCCATGCCAGCCACCCAAGCGAGACCCATCGTGACCTCGAGTGCGTCTCCGTCTCAGGATTGACTCGAGGCGCGCCGAATTTCTCCGTGAACTTTTGGTCGAATGTCTTCAGCTGTTCTGCGGCACCAAGACAGACCAGAATCACTCGGCTCGCCGGCACGGCGATCATCGTCTGTTCGATCTCCCACCACAGGTTGGGTGTGTTGCCGGCTCGAATGAGCACGACTCGCGCCTGGCGCACGAGATTGGACACGCGATCTCGCCACTGATCGTCGGCAGCGTACAACCTGGCCGCGCCGAGCTCGGGGAGCCGTTCACCCGGCCTGCCGATGGCGACGACAGGACCCACTCGACTCATGAACAGCGCCAGTTCCTGTTCGGGACTGATCGCGGCGAGATAGAAGGGCGGAAGATAGGCCAAAGCCGGCCCGAGCAGCCGCATGAAGCGGCTCGGTGGAATGAGAATCTGGTCGTCGTCGTGAAACGAGCGAAGGTAGATCACCGGAGGCCGCGGGTCCTCGGCAAGAAGCCGATCCGCGGAAACCGCTTCGTATTTCCAACCCGTTCGAACCAGCACGACGCCGTTCCGGGCCGCGAGCAGGAACAGGATCAAGACCGGGGCCTCGGCCCAGCTGTCGCTCAAGGTCCGGCCGAGTGTCGTCTCATCCCAGATTCCCACGTAGGCGAAGCAGAGAATCAGAAGGTTTGCGCCCGCCATCTTCGTCCACGCGCCTCGTCTCGCACGACCGCTCGTCAGAAGAGGAATGCCCCGAAGGCCGGCCAGCAGCAGAATAAGCCCGAGTGCAAAGACGTTGGCGCCCGTAAACCAGATCGCGGCAATCGACAAGATCCGTCTGGCACCTGCCAGGGCCATCCAGTCGATCGTTGTGAGACGCGCCCCAGCGAGGCCCATCGCCAGGGACCCGATAGCGAGGCACACGAGCCCGCCGATTTTCAGCCGACGGGCGTCTCGGCCTGCCGCATCCTCACATCCACGATCGATCACCCGACGTGTGTCCTGCGCACGGTCGATGGGCAGGAGTATGCTCGAAGAACGCCGATCAGAGGGTGAACGATCTGAGCCTGTCAAGTCTGGTGCTACTGGCCTTTCTGGCCGCGTCGGCAGCTTTCCTGCTGTTGGCAAGGACACTTGCCCGCAAACCCGTGATGGAGATCTGGCTTGCGGCGCTCGCCATTGTGGTGCTCTCGTCGTCGCTACTGTGGACCTTGTCCGAGCTCAGCGCGTTGCTCAATCGGACGCCGGCCCTTATTCATGCCGGATTTGCAGGGCTGATTCTGGTGTGGGCAACCTTGCGGCGCGACACCTCCGTGCTAGGGCCTCCGGCACGCGCCACAATCAGGTCAGGCGAGGTCTCGTGGCTCATGGCTATTCCCGGCGGCGGCGTGCTGTTGTCCCTTCCGGCTCTGTGGGACCTGCTGGCTCTCTCTCCACAAATCGTAGGCCTGCTGCAAATGACTGCGCTCGCTTCGGCATGGCTGATGGTCATGAGGCGCGCGGATCGGTCCTCGGAACGACATGTCGCCAGGCACGAGGCATCGCAGCGGATCGTGCGGATCTTTATTTCCTATCGACGCGACGACAGTGCCGATGTGACCGGCCGCCTCTATGACCGCCTCGTGGCACGCTTTGGGCGTGAGCGGGTCTTCAAGGATGTCGACTCGATCCCGCTCGGCGTCGACTTTCGAACGCATCTGCAAGAGGTGGTCAGCGCCTGCGACGTGGTGGTGGCGGTGATCGGAGAGCGCTGGATGTCCGTAGGGGAAGGGGAGTCTCGGCGCTTGGACGATACAAAGGACTTCGTGCGTATCGAGCTCGAAACGGCCTTACAGCGGGAGATTCCCATCATTCCCGTGCTGGTGGGTGCCGCGAGGATGCCGTCGGTCCGCGATCTCCCGCCGACGCTCGCGGCATTGGTCTATCGCCATGGCCAGTCCGTGCGGCCAGATCCCGATTTCCATCACGACATGGATCGGCTTATCCACGGGCTGGAGAACCACCCGCTCGTAGTCGGCCGCCGAAATGCGTTGAGTTGACGGGGACTCGCGTTCAGCTCCTGCTAGGCACGTCGTTGCAGCAAGGACCTGAGGGGTTGAAGATTTCGGGCCGTGTCCAGCGACAGCACGGCATCAATCAAACGCTGCGTCTGCGCTCGGCCGAGGACCGGGGCCATCAGGTCGCGCGCCTTATCCGCGATCTCCTCCCTCGTCATCGGATTCCGGACGGTCCCACGGACTGCCTCGACGCGGTCGCTGAGCCGCGTGCCGTCCTTCAGCGTGATCTCAACGACCGCCACACGCACCGGCAGCAGGCGCGCGAGCTCCTGGTCGGGCACGTACTCGACCTTGGCCCGATGGCTTCGCACCGTCTGGTCATCCATTCGCGGCTTGTCGTGCGCAGCGGCAAATGACGCGGTCTTGTCAATGAGCATCACGGCGACCATGTGCTGCAGACAGATGTCGGGGATGTCGCGGTTGTCGACCACTGCGCCGACAGTAGGTGCGAGCCGCACGATGACCCGCTGCACGTCGTCCGCTTCGAATGCCCGCTGGCGGCGCAGGTTCGCGATCGCGTCGAGCGGCGCTTGGATCGGCGTGCCGACGGTCCACTTCTTGATGTCGGTGCGCGTGACCTCGTAGCGCTCCCCGAGCCCATCGACCAGCGTCGCCGTCGTCGCCTGGGGCGCATTCACCTGGAAGTAGTTATCGGCCCCCGAGAAGACATCATCCACGCCGTTGAAGCCCGAGCGCACGAGCAGGGCGGCGGTGACACCGTTACGAGCGGGCATGCCCGCGAACACGAATCCCTTTTCGATGTGATCGGTGTCCCGCTCCCAGACCGCGAATCCCGACGACTCCTGCGACGCGTAGTCAAGCAGCCAGCGCATCTGCGTCGCGTCGAGCGACGCGGCACAGCCGGCCGCTGCCGCGGCGCCAAACGTTCCTGCAATGCTGTGCGTGCTGCGGCGGGTTTCGTTCCGGAACGTCACCCCACCGAGAGCCATCGTAACGCGAGGGCCGATGTCATAGCCGAGCGCGACGGCGCGCAGGAACTGCGAGCCTGTGATCTGGAACGACTCCCCAGCGGCCAGCGCGGCCGGAACGGTAGACGATCCGGGATGCGACTGCGACTCGCCGTGCGAATCGTCTGTCTCGTCTGAATGGGCGAGCACGCCGTTGATCAGAGCGGCATCCATGGGAGACGTAACGATGGCCGAACCGACGACGGTCGCCACCGGTCGACCAGCTTGCCCGGTAGCAAAAGACAGCGCGGCCCTGCCGGGCGGCAGCTCGGAACCGGAGACCATTGCGGCGAACGTGTCGAGCACATGGTGCTTGACCGCGGCGAGAACTTCGGCGGGAAGCGGATGGTCCTTGGCCGCCGCCATGTAGCGGCTCAGCGTCTCCATGACTGGGCTCACCTCCGCGCGCAGACGAGCGGCGGGAATTACGGCGGCCACCAGCGCCAGCGCGCCACGGCTGATGAGCGTCCGTCGAGTCATGCTGCTGGTTGGTCCAGGCATCGCGTCTCCTTTGCGCGCCCCGGGGCGGAGCTTGCCAGGGGTCAAAGGTACCACCGACCGCTGGATTCCTGTCGCCGTCAAGGGCCTGAATCGAGGGTCGGCTTTGCATTACTATCTCCACGACCTCGCAAGCTCTCTGCGGCGGAACGGCCTCGACCTGCGGGTTCCATTCAGGAGGTAACGTCGATGAGAACGCCTCTCTTCATTCCGGCTGCAGGGCTCGTTCTGCTCGCAGCCAGCGCACCGCTCGCGGCGCATCATTCCTTCGCAGCGGAGTTCGACGGCTCGAAGCCGGTGACGCTCAAGGGAACCGTCACGAAGATGGAATGGACCAATCCCCACGCGTGGCTTCACGTTGATGTCAAGGGCCCCAACGGCCAAGTCGTCAGCTGGATGGTTGAGGGCGGCGCGCCGAATGCGCTGCTCCGACGCGGCTGGAACAGAGATTCAGTTGCCCCGGGCACGGCGGTCGTTGTCCAGGGCTTTCGGGCGAGGGACGGTTCGAACAGGGCCAGCGGCGGCGATCTGACGCTACCCGACGGGAAGAAGTTATTCATCGGGTCGACTGGCACCGGCGCGCCCGGCGACGGGCGAGATGCAGCGGGGAAGAA
>Ga0184628_10000194_pt1 | contig 36207 bp, 50 predicted proteins | sample PLM4_5_b1_FD_133149 | JGI IMG/M metagenome (GOLD analysis project Ga0184628, IMG submission 133149) | Groundwater sediment microbial communities from an aquifer in East River, Colorado, USA - PLM4_5_b1 | ecosystem: Environmental > Terrestrial > Soil > Riparian zone | place: USA: East River...
AAACTTTCAGAAATTGTCGTTCCGTACATAACCCGACCCTTGTCCTCCCAAAGCCAAAAGATGGTGATCCAAAACCTGTAGGCGACGACGTAAGGAGTCGTCCCCGTCCCCCCGTCCCGAGACCGCTCCCTCACTCGCAGCCCCCTCGCCTCCATGTGAGTCTGGCGGCGCGGTTTGAGAAGGGTGGAATTTACCGGAATACGCAGGAACTGGCCGGAATACAGGGGTTTACAGGCCGGACGGCTACTGGCTGACGGATTGAGAAGAAAACCGGCTAAACCTCCTGTTTGGAAAAGGTTTGTACCCGGTTTTTGTGATTTTCACAGGAGGGTTAACTGGGCTTTAACGGGCGGTTTTTCTGTCCGTTTCCTGGGCTTTAAAAGGGAGGCGGCCTGGGCGAGCTCGCGGACGGGATCCGGGTCCTTGCGGGCGGCCACTTTTCCGGACATCGCGGTCAGAAGCATCACACTCTCCACCTGGTTGCGCATGGACTTGGCTTCGTCGTAGTAGTCTTCGCCGTGGAGGCGGAAATGGCTGGTTACGACCTGGCGCAAATAGGCCGGAAGGTAGGTTACTTTGGTGGGTTCACAGAATCTTCCTGCCTCGATCAGGATCTTGGTCATGATTTCCTGGATGCGCAGCAGTGGGAGGGTTACACCTCGGCTGTCTAACCAGGTGGCCGGGTAGAGGACTACCCATTTAAGAAGCCGGGGCCGGTCTTTGAGAAAGGAAATTCCGGACTCACGGTAAAATTTGGACTGGATCAGGGCGAGGAGGGAGTCGATTAACTCGGGGGAAGTCGGCTGGGAGCGCTCAGCTCTTTTGTTACGTGAAGATTTCACTGGTACCTCAAATTAGGATCCCGTCGCCAAACATAACGAACGATCCGCGATCGTCGGCGCCAGAACATAACGAACGACGCAACGCGGCCGGCCGGCATCAAACATCACGAACACAGGTACCATCACCAGGCATTCGAAACAGCGCCATAGGTTCGTTATGTGTTGATTGAGCCGGCTCATGGTTCGTGATGTACTATTTAGCTGCTGGGCCCGAAACCTTTGAAATTGGGGCACGACGGGCCCTCAGCCGGCGCATGCGCTCGCGGGCCTGGGCGCGAAGGATGTGCTCGCGGCCGGCGCGCCACTTCCGGTTGGCTTCGCGGATCTTGTCCGGGTTGCGCCTGGCCCAATCGAGGCGGGACTGTTTTTGCTGCCAGGTGAGGCTCATGCTTCGCGGTTTTGGGGTGGGATGAAGCCCAGGCCCAGGGCTTGAAAGACTTCTTCTTCGGTGGCGCTGGCGAGCAGGCGGTTGTCCTGGTCGTAGACGCCCTGGTAGGGGTTCCAGCGGAGGCCGTTTCGTTTGGCGTGTTCCACCAGTTTAATGTTGTGGTTTTTGCTTCCGGTGCGGCAGATCAGGAGGGTGCCGAAGTTTGACGGGGTGGTTTCGAACAGGGTCTTGGATTCCGGCCGGGCAAAGAAGATATCTAGCTGAATTTCATCGCCGCCGGCGACAGTCCTGGTGAAGATGCAGTTCTGGGGGCCGTCGACTTTTTGCACCCAGCGTTCACAGCAGCGGCTGACGATGTTCAGGCGCTGGATCTCGGTGGCTTCAATGACGAGGTCGATGTCTCCACAGACAGGCCGGGAGCGTCGGATGGAGCCGGCGATGACGAGCTGGGTGCAGAGGGGTTTGAGTTCGCCATAGATCTTGAGGGCGAGCTGGGTGGCGCGTTGGAGGGGGAGGCTCATGGGTGGTTGATGGTTGAGAGTGGAGAGTTGAGGGTCAGTGGTCGGAAAAGAAGTAGGCTACGACGTCGATCAGGCAGCAGAGGGCGAAGCCGGCTATGGCGCCGAAAATGAAATAGAATAGCTCGGAGTCAGTCATTTTGTCTCGCAAAAGTAGCTGAAGAATAACGGGACTCCAACCAGTAGGATGAAGACCAAGAGGAGACGGATGATTTCGGTGTCTGTCATGACATTAAGAGGGGTTTATTGCTTCTTCAAATGTGGTGCAGAGGTAATGTGGTGGAAGGCCGCCCAAGGAACTCAGGAATATAGGGGCTCCAGAATTCAGTTTCTGGAGTTCTGCCGCCGTTGGGAGCCAGGCGACAACCACGAGTTGAGCACCATCCACAGATCCACCACTGACATGCCCAAGGAATGCAGGAATGGTACGGCATTGGGATTCCCCCAAGTCCTCTGGAGGGCCGAATTTACTGTTGGCTTGTGGGAATGTGCAGGGGGTCATGGGTCAGAAGGGGTTTTCGTCTTCACAGTAAACAGGCTCCAGGGTTTCGACTTCTGGCTCCGTAGCCTGGTCGGGCTGTCTTGGGTCTTTGTTGGGATGGAGGGGTTCCAGGTCTTTTGACCCAAAGTGAACCCGGTTGAGGGTTGAGGGGCGAGGGGCGAGGGACGCCTGGCGTTTGGCGCGATCGCGGGCTGACTTTGCTACCGTGTGTTCCGCGGCCGCGCGGGAGGCCAGGGTGTTCCTTAGCTGTTCGAGCTGGTCGAGGGTTAACTGGTCGAGGTCGGTGGTGCCCCAGCGGTCGCGGGCGATGGTTTGCCAGTATTCCGTTGATAGGCCGTATTCCTGGAGGCTGTGTTTGATTTTCCACGTCAGCCGGATTCTTGGCTGGTCCTGGGCGCGGAGCTGGGGAGCGAGGGAGTCGGGACGGGAGAGGAGGGCGAGTTCGGCGAGGACTTTGTCGAAGCCTTTGGTGTGGTCCACCTGGGTGAGGCTGGTGAAGCCGGCGCGCTGGAGGAGGGCTTTGCGTTCGGCGTCGATTTGGGCGCCGGTCCAGGAGTGGGCTTTGTCCCAGCCTTGGACGTGGCAGGCGACGGACCACTCGCGCCAGAAGCGTTTAGTTTGGGAGGGGGTTAGGAGCATAGGGGCGAGGGTCGAGGGTCGAGGGTCGAGGGAAGGGAGGAGAGGATCACCTTTAGTTGGGTCTTGCAGGCTGGATCGTATTCACAGCGGATGTCGACGTCCCGGATCGCGTGGCGCGCGCCGCTGTGGGTTAGGCCGACGAGGTTTCCAATTTGGGTGTGGTTTAGGCCAGTCTCGTTCCGGATGATGTAGCAGACGAGGTTGCGGGCCCAGACGATGTGGTCGGGTCGGGATTTGGAGAGGATCTGAGCGCGGCTGACGCCGGTGTGGAGGGTGACAGCCTGGATGACCTGGTCGAAGGTGTTTTGCTGGGCGGCGCGGTTTTGCGGGAAGTGGAGGAGGATGTTTTCCAGGACTTGGATCCGGGCTTCGAGTTGTTCGAGGGTGGGCATTTTAACAGGAGGTAACGGAGGGGACAGGAGGGTCGAAGGTGAACCATTCTGGGGTGTGGCGAGGGATGTATCCGCGGCCAGGCAGAGGATGGTTTCGGCACCACTTTGGACCAGAGATACAGATTGGATAGTGGCCACGGCCTCCGCACTCGTGGCAGGATTCATAGTCATCCAGGTCATACCAGAGAGGGTCTTGCTCATGGAGTTCGCCGGGTCCCGTGATGCCTTCTCCACCACAAGCTCCGCAATTTTCAAATTCCAGCGTGGAACCGCAGCGAGCACATTGGCAATCCCAGCGGCGAGAGTCTCTGGGAGGATGCGAGGCGATAACTCTATTCGATAAGGTCCGCGAGTAGTAGTAACGGAGGCGGCGAAGGGATTTGTAGCGTTTACTCATGCGTCCTTTCAGGCGCGGCCGCCGGGGCCGGAGCGGCGGCTTTTTGGGAGGCGGCGGGGTTTGGCGTAGCGGTTGTAGGCATCGGCGAATACCTGGCAAACTTCCGGGCTCTTGATTCCGTGCACGAGAGCGGCCCGGCCGACGATTATGGTGAGGACCTGGTCGCGCTCGAACAAGTCATCGACTTTGCAGCCATATTGGACGGGCCCGGCGTTGAGGCACCGAGCGAGCGCGTTGACCTGGGCTTCGGTGATATCGATGGTTAGTTTCAAGGGTGGTTGATGGTTGATGGTTGATGGTCAGAACGCGGACCAGCCCCAGGTGATTAGGTACCAGACCAGGCGGGCGAAGACGCCTACGCCTACCAGGCAGGTGGCGACGATGAAGGCGGTGGCGAAGACGGTGAGGGCTACGGTTAGGGATTTCATGGTTCGGTGGATTTGTTGTTTTCGGTTTAGTTCGGAGACGTCGAGGAAGTTGTTCATGGTTGATGGTTGATGGTTGATGGTTGGGCGGGAACGGAGGCGAGTTTTCGGAGTTTCCGCAGGGTTCGTTCGGCGGCTTTGCGGACGGTTAGTTGGATTTCCTGGTCGGTGATGATGGCCTGCAGCTCGGGGATGGTCATCTTCTTGAGTCTGTCCAGGCGGTCTTCAACACAGCAGGTGCAGACGACTCGCTCCCGCGGTGTTCCGGCGTCGATGATGTATTCGAAGGGTTTGAGTTTCATTTTTATTGGATGGGTTCTTGGTCGTCCCAGTTGACTTTGATGTCGCTCTTGGGGATGCCGTATTTGTCGCGGCTTAGGCAGGCGGTGATGAAAGCCGGCGCGGCTTTTCCGAGGATGGCGTCGGCCTCGGTGCGGAAGCGTTTTCCGTTGTCGAAGTTGTTTTCCCAGGTCTGGGTGAGGGTGAAGAAGTCGCGGAGGTGGCCATCGGCGGCGTCGGCGATTTTGACGTGGACCGGGCTGTCGTGTTTGAAGGTGCCGATGAGTTTATCGGCGGTGAAGATGACGGGGATCAGGACGCGGGATCCGCGGGCGAGGAAGCGACGGCCTTCGCGGTCGGCGTCTTTGAGTTCGACGTGATCGCCGTGGAGGCCGGCTTGTTCGAGTTTTTTCTCGATGTCTTTAAGCTCGGCCTGGAGGGTTTTGATTTGTTTGCGGATATCGAGGCCGCGGTCGACGAGGGGAGTTAAGTTCATCAGATAGTTGATGGTTGATGGTTGATGGTTGATGGATCAGGAGCCGAGGCGGCCTTGGAGGATGGCTCGGCGTTTGGCTATGCGGCCGAGTTCGCGTTCGCAGGCGCGGGCGGATTTGGCGTCGGAGCGGTTGAGTTTTTGGATATCGGCCGCGCAGACTCGATTGGCCGCTTTGACGGCGCGATCGCGGAGGCGGACGGTTTGCTGGGCGAGCCGGCCGAGTAGCCTGCGATGGTGGCCGGCGTCGCGAGTGATTTTCTTTTCCGCGCGATCGAGGGCGCGGAGTTCGGCTTTGTAGTTTTTGGTCATGTTCATGAAGTGGTCGATAGTTGATGGTTGATGGTTGATGGGTCAGACGGAGAGTTGGAGGTGGAGGAGTTTCAGGGTGGTTTGGATCAGGGCCGCGTCTTCAGGACGGGGTTTGAGGTTCAGGCTGGTGCTGCCGAGGAGGGGATCGATTTCGACACCGGACTCGGTGATGCGGCAGAAACCTGCGCTGATAGGTTTGGTGGAGGGTTTGTCCACGAGGTTGCTGTGCTGGATGCTGGGATGGAACAGAACGGCGAGCTCCAGTCCGGGGACGGGCGCGACGATGATGTATTTGAGGAGCGATTCGGGTTGTATCGACGTGCTGCGGGCCGGGACTGCCCGCGGTCCTGGGGAAGTGGCGGCTCTTGCTAGCATGGCGTGGGTGGGCATTAGGAGGTCGTAGGGGGAGGTCATGGGGCAGTTGAGAGTTGAGAGTTGAGAGTTGAGAGTTAGGAACGTGATTGTTGACGCCGTTTTTTTTCACTGGCTATCAGCCTTTCGGCATGCTCCATCGAGGCCCAGTGGCCGCTTGTGAATGCGTAGTAGCGATAATTACACTTTGGGCATTTGGTGACGAACTGCGCAGAATCCCCATCTGAAGTTCCAATCTTCAAATGGTCGTCAATGTCGAAAGGGAGTGTGCAGTTAATGCAGATCATGCTTCATCCTGGGGTTGGAGGGATTCGAGCCAGGCTACGGCTACGGCGGCTACCTGGATTAGTTCGGTGCGGAGGTTTCCTTCGGGGTCTTCGGCTTCGGATTCGAAGTTGGTTAGGTCGAGGACTTCTTTGGCGACTTCGCCCACCTCTTCCGTGAGGACGGCGAGTTTGTGGGAGTGTTCGATTAGCGGGCTGGCACAGGTGCCGGTGCCGTGGAGTTTCTCCTGGCGGAGGCGCTCGGCGCGGATGGCGGTGAAGATTTTAGCGAGTTGCAGTTTCATGCGGGTTCGAGGTTGGGGGTTAGGAGGAGTTCTCGCTCGATGCGGCGGAGGCCGGCGCGGGTGGGGGAGACGATTTCGGTGCTGCGGTGGATGCCGCCGCTGCAGGTCTTGATGTGGTAGTGGACGCGCTTGGTCCAGACGGTGAGGGTCTCGCCCTGGTGGTTGATGGTTTGGGGTCTTTTCATATGGGGTTAACGCGGGGTTAAGGAACGTTGGAATGTTGGAATGTTGGAGTATTGGAATGGTGGAATGGTTGATGGTTGATGGGATTTCAGATTTCAGAGGGGGGAAGATTAGGATCAATTTCGTTGTGAATCTGCTTCAGGAGCCGGTGTCCTTTCTCGGTCGGGTGTTCGATGGTTTTCGAGTCGCGCTCGGCGTAGTGAAGGAAGGGGATGTAAGCATCATCCTTGCGCATGGAGGCGTATTCGAGTTCGCACTTCAGGCTTGCGACAACCACGGCGGCGGCTTTGACCTGGTGGGCCACGGTCTCGATTGCTCTCGGGTCGGTTTCAAGACGCTCAAAGGCGCCCAAGAGACAATCCCTTAGTTCCCGGATGTTTTGTGGTTTCGGCATATACGTAGTCCTTGAAGTTGCGTGCGCTTTAGGGAAACGAGGTCTTCAGGCCAGGTGCTCATTTTCAGGGAGGAGCCGCGGGAGAGCCGCCAGCGAACATAGCTATCGGAGAGGGATTGTCTCGCGCGCTGCGCAGTGCGGCGGTTCCGCGCTCGCTTGCGATCCGGATTCTTCCGATCGCGCTCAATGATGGAGGCATAGAGCTTCTTTTTGTGGCGCTGGTAGTAGGTCTTATTCCACAGCCTCTGGCCTGATACGCGATCAGGTATGGGGGTGATGTCTAATGTGAGTTTCACGGGTGGGTGAGGGTTGATGGGGTTATTGGAGTTGGTATTGGCGGAGGAGGAGGGTGTGGGCCTGGCGGAAGGCCTGGCACCAGGTTAGGTCTTTGTTTTTGCCGTGCTTGATTTCGCTGGCGAGCTTGAGTTGTTTTTCGACGCTGCGGAAATGGCCGTGCTGGGTGCAGACGCGTTCACAGAGGTCGCGGAGTTCATCGAGTTCGCCGTTGACGTCCTGGGCGATGCTCTTGATCTGGTGGGTGATTAGTTTGCGGCGGTCTTTCTCGCCGGGCTTGACGGCCCAGTGGATGCCGACGCGGCTGAAGCGCTGGGGGTCGTCTTCGAGTTTCAGAACGAGTTCGTCGGTGCCGATCAAACAAATCGGGATGTTGGTCTCGTCGTAGAGGTCGAAGAGGAGGTGGAGCGCGGGGCGGGTGAGTTTGTGGGCGTCGTCAACGATGAGGGGGCGGTCGGATCCGCGGAGGCTGGTGACGAGGAAGCTGGCGCGTTTGGTCTGGGGATCGTAGCCGACGTGAGGGATGACGTCCCAGAGGGCGGACTGGAGGCTATTCTTATCACTCGACCAGGCGCGGACGTGGAAGAGCATGGCGAGGACATTGGATTTTTGGATGAGCTCGATGCCGCGGGTTTTGCCTTCGCCGGATTCGGCGACGATGACGCCGAGGTCGTTGGTTTTGCGGATGTATTCGAAGGCGGTGAGCATTTGGTCGACGATGTCGCAGGGGGCGGTCTCGATGCCGGAGAGGCGGCGGCGTTCTTCGTTGCGGAGGAAGTCATCAGCGCTGCGTTCGAGGCGGGCGATATCACCATCATAGATGCAGCCGCGCTCGTTGAGGTATTGGGATACGACGGAGACGTTGACGCCGAATTTGGTGGCGAATTTGGCGTTGGACCAGGGGGAGCCGTCCTGGTCGCGCATATCGATGAGTTTTTGCCGGAGGAGGGTGTTACAGGCGAAGATGCGGCGCTCGCGGCCGCCCTCGGTTTTGAAGGTGCCGAGGATTTCAGCCTTTTTGTTGGTGACTGGGGTTTCGTCGCGGTCGGTGGGGGGGAGGGATAGGGTATGCATTTTGTTTGGAATGTTGGAATGTTGGAATGGTGGATTGGTGGAATGGTGGAATGGTGGAATGATGGTTCGGGGGGGGTTATAACAGGGATTTCATTAGGGATTCGCGGGCGGTTTCGGAGGTTAAGGCTCGTTGTTTTTCGGCGCGGCGTTTATCGGGTGTGGGGCCGAGGAGAGCGGAGTTGGCGGCGGCGCGGTCGGTGGCGGCCTGGGTGATGGGGGCGGCGAGGCGGCGGGCTTCGCTGATGAGGGGTGACAGGGCCTGGGTCTTGCGCTTGAAGGCTTGCTGGAGCGCGGCGGGATCGTCGCGGCGGACGCGGCCGTAGTAGGGGGCTACGCCGGCGAATTGGTTATCGGCGGTGAAGAGGTAGCAAATGTGAGGAGCCAGGGGGTTGACGCGGACGAGCCATTTTTCATCGTTGCGCAGGGGGTCCTGGACGCCGCGGCCGTTGCGCCGGGTGAGGCCGAAGACGAGGGGTTCATCGGGGTCAACTTCCGGGACGCCGATTTCGATTTGGTTGTTTTTAACGGGTCGTTCAACGCCGGGTAAATCGTCCATTAACAGGGCCGCTACCGCGAGGGGGAGTTTGACGAGTTCGGATTTTCCGGCATCGAAGACTTCGCGGGGGGAGAGGGAGCGTTCGCGTTTGAGGAGGGAGTCGGGCTGGGGCGTGGAGAGGACGGCGGCGATGGCGTCGCGTTCGGCGGGTTCGAAGTCGAGGAGGGCGGCAGCAGGGCGCCAGGGCATTTGGCGGTTGAGGCGCCATTCGGTGGTGAGGTGACCGCATTCGCGCCAGGCTTCGAGGGAGTGATCGGTGCGGCAGTTGATGACTTCGGTGATGGCGTCGAGGCGGAAGATGGCTTCGTGGTGGCTGAGCATGCCGAGGCGGAGGAGTTCGGCTTTCTCCGGATCCATGCAGCGGGCGGCTTTGATGAGGGCGAGGTTGTCTTTTTCGAGACCGGGCAGGCCTTCCGGCTGGTTGAGGCGGGAGTTGCTGCCGGTCTGGCCGGGGAATTCCAGGAGGTCATCGGTGCGGTTGCGCAGGAGGTTGAACCAGGATTCGAGGGGGGCTTTCCAGCGGGGGTTGCCGCCACCCGGCCCGGTGAAGAGGGCGGAGATTCCCGGCCCGCCGCCGGAGGGGCCATCCTGGACGGTGATGGCGTCGCCGAGGGTGGTGGCGAGGATTTCGCGTTCGCGTTTGCGTACGGTGGCGGTGGATTTTTCGCAGATGATGGTGGTGCCGGAGGGGCGGTAGCCGCTGGTGGTGAGGAAGGAGACGAGGAGCCAGATCATTTCCTGTTCGCGGAGGCGTTCGACGATTTTGGTTTCCTGGTCTTTGAGGGCAGGCTTGTAGCCGCGGGCGATGTTGCAGCCGCTGAAGAGGTCGAGGACGTGGAAGGCGAGAAGGCGACAGGACTGGCCGTAGGCGAGGACTTTGAAGTCATTCCAGGAGTCGTCGAGGATATAGTATTGGCCGACCTGGGCGCCGCAGCGGGTGGTGGGGATTTGGGGCCCGAGGTTGGAGGCGGATTTGGGGCCGATCTGGATGAGTTTGCGGGCGTAGTTAGAGACGCGTTTATTGAGGGCGGATTTGAGGTTTGAGTAGGTCCAACCAAAGGGCAGGTCGTCATCGGAGAGGGAGTCCGGCTCGGGGCACTGGGGGTAGCCGGGGATGGCGGCGGACTCATCGCCAGCGCGCCAGCGGCGGTACTGAAGGATGAGTTTCTGGTAGGCAGGCATGAATTTATCGCGCTGGCGCCGGCCCCAGAGCTGGGCGAGGTAATCGAGGAAGGCATCAGGGAGGCCGAAGGGGGTGGAGTGGTTTTGCCAGAGGGCGCCGGCGATGGAGGCATCGACGAGGGTGCGCCAGTTGCCATCGTTTTGGACAAAATCGGTGTAGAGGCGGTGGAGTGATTTGGCGGACCAACCGCGTTCGCCCGGATACATGGCGGCAATGGTCTGGCAGCCGGACCAGGTGGAGGGGGAGTTTTCGATCAGGCGCATGGCGCGGAGGCGGCGCTGGACGAGTTTACGGGCGCGATCGTTGAGGCCGGCGAAGAGGTCCAGATCATCGGCTGGGACGGTGGTGGTCAAGGCGGTCATGCGCGGGTTGAGAGTGGAGAGTTGAGGGTTGAGGGTTGGGAACCCGCGGGGACCTTTCCGGAGAGCTGCTTGCGGCGTTTCAGGATTTCCACGATGCGCTGGAGGTAGGCGGCGGCTTCATCGCGGTGTTGAAGGAGGGTGGCGGTGGAGACTTGCTGGAGGGTGGTGTCATTGGGGCTGGTGAAGAGTTTCATATCGAAGCGGAATTCCTTGAGGAGTTCGTCTTCGTCGCCGACGTCGAGGTTGGCTGCCCGGCCACCTTCCCCCGGTTTGCGGCCTCGGGCGCCGGCGCCCTGGGGTTTTTTGGCGAGGCCGAGTTCCCACATGAATTCGAGCTGGGTGCGGCCATCGGTGGCTTTGTGGAGGGCATCGGTGATGAGTTTGGCATCGTCGTCCTGCCATTGACTGGGAGGGACGGCCATGAGGGAGTGGAGGCGATCGCGGATGGGGAGTTTTTTCCAGCGGGATTTGATGCCGTCGGCCATTTTCATCCAGTTGCGGGCGGTGTCATGTGAGATGCCGGTTTCTTTGAGGACCATTTCCTGGAAGCCTAACTTCGACGAATCGTTCGTCGAAGTTACGGCCGGGGAGGTTCCTAACTTCGACGAATCGTTCGTCGAAGTTGGTTTGAGGTCGGAGCGCTGGCCCTGGCGTGGGCCGTGGAGGGCGCGGAGTTCTTTGAGGGCGAAGCCGGCCATGACCTGGCAGGCGAGGTCGGCTTGTTTGAAGCGGAGGGACATGCCGGCCCAGTAGCGGACGGCATCCCAGGTGTTGTTTTCCGCGGGAAAGGCGTAGTTGGTTTTAACGAGTTCCATAAAGATTCAAGCGGGGCGTTGCGGGAGAATTTCCGGGTTGATGAGGAGGCCGGGTTTGGCCCGGGATTCGTCGTAGATATCCTGGCCGGTCAAGGTGCGGACGGCGCGGCCGAGGGAGGTGTGGTCTTTGGCAACGACGAAGACGTCGGTATCGTCATCGAGGTGAACGAGGGAGACGACGCCGTAAAAGCCTTTGAAGGATTGGGTGATCATGCCAGGCGGTTTTGGAAGAAGGCTTTCAGGCTTTGGATGGTGATGAGGGCGGCGCCCTGGGGGCCGCGGGTGTACGTTGTGCCGGGCATCAGGGAGAGGGCGCCGGCTTCGACCAGGTGCAGGATGTGGGTGGGGCCGCAGTTCAACAGCAGCCGCAATTGGGAACTGGTTAAATAGGGTTTGTTGGTTTGCAGCATTTGGGCGATGACCTGGTCAAGAGTGCGGGGGTAGCGGCGGGTTGATGGTTGATGGTTGATGGTTGATGGTTGGGAACCGGCAGTCCGGAGATAATGCGAGATACATTCGGGCCAGATGCGGATGTCTCGGGCCTGGCCCAGGCCGATGTTCCAGGCGTGGAGGAGATGGCCTTCTTCGATGAGGGCGGTGACGTCATCTTCGGTGTGGCCGGGGAGTTGTTCCCTCGCGCTGGCGACGGTGGCGAGGACGAGCGTGGTGCGTTCACCGGGCAAAACCAGCTTGCGCTGGGACGGGGGGCGAGGGTCGAGGGTCGAGGGGTTCATTGCCGGGGTAGGAGTTCTTTGAAGTCGAGTTGGAGGGCCGAGACTTTGGAGATGGCTTGGGCGAGCTCGCGGGCGCGAGCGCGGGAGGCCGAGTCCTGCAGGGTTTCGGCGAGGGCGAGGTAGACTTCGATTTGTTCGTCGGGAGGGCAGGCTTCGACGTGCCGGGTGGCGAACTGGTTGAGGACGTTGATGGCGGCTAGGACCATAGTACGGCGATGATTTGGGTTCGGACTTTGGGGAACCGATGGGCATGGTGAATGGCCTGGGAAACGGTGGAGCGGGGCCGGGGCGGGGTGAGGTTCCGGCTCAGATCAGAAACCGACCAGCCCTTGTGGAGGAGTTCGATTTTTATCTCTTTGGCTGATTTCACTTGCAATTTCTGGCGCATCGGATTAAATAATCAAAGTTAACGCCTGTTAATATGTTTGAAAATTCAAAGTGAGTCAACAGGAAAAATTGAAAAAGTTGGAAAAATCAAAAAGGCTGCGGGAGATCCGGAATGAGATGGGTCTGAACCAGGAGGAGATGGGGAAGAAACTGGATCTGGAAAAGACTTATATTAGCCAACTGGAATGCGCCCGGAAGCCGCTTTCGGATTACATACTGGAGAAAGCGGAGAATATCCTGCGCGAGTTTAAAAAGTCAAAGGGAGTCAAAGGTGAGGAGATGCGGGAGGGTGTGGGATGGGAGGGGCAAGAGGTGGTGTTGCGGGGCCGTAGCCACCAGCATTTGGACCAGGTGCTGGATGGGTGCAAGCATGACGCTTACCGGCTGGCGTGGACTTACGAGGAGTTGAAGCGGCGGTTTCCGCTGAGGGACAAGGCGGAAATCATTGCCGAGGAGTTCGAACAGGAAGCGATCGCTGGCAATGAGCATAAGCGCGGAGACGCTGGATCTTCCGTTCCAAAGCGCGAATCACACGGTCACATTCTTCCGGATCGAGGGATTTAATATTAGCGAACGCGGGATTGAAGCAGACGCAACAGTCAGGTGTGCAAATTTTTTTATCCATACAACAACAGGGCGCGGACTCGGCACATCGAGTCCAGGCACCGCCAGGCGCCTCTCCCACAATGCACCGAGCCGCGCCGATGGGCGCAGGCTCAAGCGCGCGTGGGAATCTCAAAGCTGGCGGTTTTGGACTTCGCGGCCGGTCTGCAAAAACTAACGGCACATTTTATGCCAAATCACGGATGAGAAGGAAAGAGAATTTAAAGCGAACTGGAAGGGTGGAAGGGTGGAAGTATGGAATGGGGGCGGGAGTTTTACAGAAGGCAACGAAGATAACGAAGAAAGGATTGAACTATGGGTGGACTTGAGCTTGTGATTTGGATTGTGGTGGGGGGATTGGTGGGGGTTTTGTGCGGGACGGCGCGGGGACGGGTTAACGAAGGGTTTTTGTTTGGAGCTCTCCTGGGGCCCATCGGGTGGCTGTTGATTTTGGTCGGGCCGGATAAGAGGCCGAAGTGTTCGGAGTGCGGCGGGGTGGTGGTTCCGGGGGCGCGGAAGTGCATGCACTGCGGGAGTGAGATCGGGGGGTATGTGGGGAGTTCGACGGTGCCAGGGGTGGCGGTGAAATGTCCGGCTTGCGGGGAGATGGGTTGGGTGAAGGAGGTGAGCGAGGATTCCAACATTGAGTGCCCGGTGTGCCGGCGGACGTTTTCCGGGGTGCGGGGGATGGAGGAGGCGGAGGCGGGAAAGTTTAACAGGAGGTAACAGAGGGAACGGAGAATTCGGAATTGGGAATTGGGAATTGGGAATTTGAAAGCTGGAAGACAGGATGGACAGGATGGACAGGATTGGGAAGCACTCCTTACGTCGTGCCCTACAGGGATGGGCTTGACAGGATGGGTATGATTTGATTTAGTTGGGGCACCCCAGCCATTCGGTTGGGGTTTTTTGTAAGCGCGGGGTGCGATGCCCCGCGCATCTTTGTTGAGAGTTAAGGGTTGAGAGTTGAGAGTCTGATGGTTCTTCGGACGGTTTTCTTTCGGGTTTCTTCGGGGGTTAAAGGGGTATTACCACGGTGGGAATGAGGGGTTTCTTGGGTTGTGGTTTCATGCTGGGGCATGAAAGCAATCGAGTTCCTGCGCGGGAAAAAAACCTACTTCACGGTGGCGATCGGCGTGCTTTACGTCGGGGGCTGCTATCTCGGGTTCTATGAGTTCGACGAGAAGGTGCTGGTGGTTCTCGGGCTGGGATCGGTGGCGTTTCTGAGGGCGGCGATGCCCAAGAAATCTGAGGATGTAAAACCGATGAACCAATAAACGGTTAACCGGGGCGGCCCTTTCGGGGGCCGCTCCTTTCTTTTCAACATTATGAAATCATTCAAGCGGATCGGATTGATGGCGGTGGTGGCGGTGGTGGCGAGCCTGGTGGTGGTCGGGTGTTCTTCCACGAAGCTGGAATCGGGCGGGGCTTACGCGCCGGTGGATGTTTCGGGGAACGCGATCGTGAAGCCGGATCCGGCGTTCTACGTGATCGACGCGGCCTACGCGGTGGCTTACGCGACGGTGGACGGGGTGTTCAAGTTCGAGCAGGACAACCGGCTGTTTCTCTGGCAGGTGTCGCCGAACTTCAAGCAGGCGCTGGATAAGATCCGGCCGGAGGCGGTGAAGGTGAGGGATGATTACGCGCGGTGCCGCCTGGCGTATAAGGCGAACCCGGTGCCGGCGAATCTGACGCAGTTGCAGACGGCACTGGCGCGGGTGCAGCAGTTGACGGCGACGGCCGCGGCGCTGCTGCCAACAGCGACAACGAAGACGGGGAACTGAACTGGGTTTAACAGAAGCAAACGAAGGAAACGAAGATATGAACGCAGCAACTTTAGCTTTGGTTTTGCAGGGGCTGACGGCCCTGGTGGCAGCGGCGCCGCAGGTGGAAGCCCTGGTGAAGCAGGTGAAGGATTTAATCTCCGCGCTGTTTACGGCGAAGCAGATCACGAAGGCGCAGCAGGACGCGATGATGGCACAGGTGGACGCGATCGTGGCGCTGAGCCAGGCGGGGATCGTGCCGAGTCATTGGGCGGTGCAGCCGGATCCGCAGTGATTCGAGACGGACGCCTCGGCGAGGCGTCCCTACCTTGTTACGTATGACGAATCCTCCTGTTGAGATTGCGGCCTGGCTGGCGTGCCTGGCGTTTGTGGTGATGCTGGTGAACCAGGGGTCGAAGGCGGTCTCTATTTTTCGGGGGAAACCTGAAGCTGCGGAGGTGGAGCGGGATGCCCAGGCGCGGTTCGCTACCAAGATCGAGTGCCACGATAAGCACAAGCGGATCGAGGAGGAGAATGCCCGGATCTGGAATAAGATCGGGGGGATCGAACGGGGGATGAGGGAGCACGTGGATAAGTTGTCGGAGGTGTGGCGGTCCCGGCTGGAGGAGCAGGTGGGGGCGATGCGGAAGGAGCGGCAGGAGGATCTGGGCGAGCTGCATGGCAAGGTGAATAAGGTGGACCGGGAGATCGGCGAGATTTCGGCCCAGGTGAAGGGGATCTCGGCGCAGTTGGAACGGTTGGACGACAAGCTTGATTCGAAGACATGAACCCGATTGCTGACATCAAACGTTTTGTGTTGCGCGCGCTGGCGCGGACTGGCGGGATCCCGATGCCGGGGGATTCGCTGGACGCGGCGGTCGGCCAGGCGGTGGTGCCACGGCCGCTGCATTCGGATGTCTCCCAGGCGAAGCGGGAGTTGGAGCAGGATGGGTTTATCCAGGGGAAGAGGGATGATTTGGACGCTGAGCTGGTGACGTGGACTTTGACGGCGAAGGGGGTCCACAAGGCTGGGCAACTGGGATGATGATGAAATCCGAAAACCGAATCCCGAAATCCGAAAGAAGTCCGAAGGCCGAAAGCCGAACTCCTTCCGGAGGGGCAACGGCATGAACAAGGCGCGACCTAATAAGTTAGATCCGTTTGCGGAGCGGCTGGATGCCTGGTCGGCTGAGGGGCGGACGCTGGCGCAGATGCGGGAGGAGCTACGGAAGGACGGATGCACGGTGGCGATCTCGCAGATTGGGGATTACCTGGCACGGCGGCGGCAGTCGGCTTTGGAGGAGCGGTTGTTGGGGCAGATTGCGAGCGGGGCGAGGCAATGCCGGGAGGTGGAGGCGCAGTTTGCGAAGGATCCAGCGCCGGAGTTCGAGACGTTGATCCGGCTGCACCGGGTGCTGATTTTGCGACTGAGCACGGAGAGCACCGGGAATCCGGAATTATTGGAGCTGGTGAACCGGATGATGAAGCCGGTGGTACAGTTTGCGCGGCTGCAGCAGTTGGACAAGCAGATTTCGCTGGACCGGGCGAAGTTCGAGTTCGACGCGGCGAAGGCTTGCCTGGCGCGGCTGCCGGAGCTGAAGGCGATTTCGACGGACAAGGGGCTAACCCAGGCGCAGCAGGTGGAACAGATCCGGCTGAAGTTGTTTGGGGAATTACCGGAGGAGAACGCATGAGCCGGCCGGAGGCGCTGATCAAGTTCCGGAAGTACCAGCTCACCGTGTTCCTGGACCGGAAGTCGGGCATTTTGATTTTGCACTGGTCGCGGCAGATCGGGAAGTCATTCACGCTGGCGGGCTGGGCGGTGGACCGGCTGCTGACGCAGTTGCAGCGGTATGACTCCTGGCTGATCACGGTGCTGAGCAATTCGCGGGACAATGGTGCGGAGTTCAATTTGAAGTGCGGGGAGGTGTGCCGGAAGATGAGCCTGGCGTTTGAGAGCGAGGATAGCTCGCCGGATCTGACGTATGAGAATATGCGGATGGAATGCCGGATCACACTGAAGGTGGAGGGGCGGGAGCGGGTAGGCCGGATCAAGGTGCTGGCCGCGAACCCGAGGACGGCGCGGGGTTTCTCCGGGGATTTGATCCTGGACGAATTCGGGTTTCACGAGGATAGCAACGCGATTTGGGAGGCGGCGGAGCCGATCCTGTCAGCGAACCCGGAGTTTCTGTGCCGGATATCATCCACGGGGAACGGGAAGCACAACATGTTTTACCGGATGTGTTCGGGGGAGGGGCCGAATGACGGGACGCCGTTTTTGTCGGCGGCGGGTTTCCGGGTGTGCCGGGTGACGCGGACGGAGGCGCACCGGATGGGGGTGAAGGTTTACGATCCGAACACACGGAAGCCGATCACGCCGGAGGAGGCGCGGGCGAAGGCGATGGACAAGCGGGCGTATGATCAGAATTACGAGTGCCGGTTCAATGACGAGAACATGGCGCTGCTGACGCACGAGTTGATCAGCGCGGCGCAACGGATCGAGACGCCAGTGGATAATCAGCGGTGGAGCGAGGCCAGCATCCAGCGAATGTTCCGGGCCCAGGGTGATTTGTACGTGGGGAATGATATTGGGCGGAACCGGGATTTGTCAGTGGTGACGGTGCTGGAGAAGGTGGGGCAGTTGAAGCGGGTGATTGGGATGCTGCGGATGAGCGGGATGCGGATGCCGGCGCAGCAGGAACAGGTGGACGCGGTGTGCCGGCTGCCCAAGTTCCGGGGGTATGAGGGTGATATGACGGGCCTGGGAGTGGGCCTGGTGGAGTATTTGCAGGAGACTCATGGCGATTACCGCATCCGCGGGGTGAATTTTGCATCAACGGAGCCGTTGACGGAGCGGATCCGGTCGGACGGCCGGCGGGGGGAGACGGCGCGGGTGACGGAGATCATGGCGACGAATCTACTGGCATGCTTTGAGGAGCGGTCGATTGAGATTCCGGATGACCAGGAGTTGAGGGATGACCTGGTGAAGCCGGAGAAGATCACAACACCAGGTGGGCGGGTGAGTATTGCGGCGACACGGGATGAGGCTGGCCACGCGGATCATTTCTGGAGCCTGGCGCTGGCGGTGAGAGCGGCAGAGATGCGGACGGTGAAATATTTTGCGGCGGTGATCTAATGAAAGCCGAAACCCGAAAACCGAATTCCGAGAGAAGTCCGAAGGGCGAAAGCCGAAGGGGGCGAGGGTCGAGGGGCGAGGGTCGAGGGGCGGGGCTACGGGGCTCTACGGCGTTTTCTGGGCTCCATTGGTGCGGGTTGGGGCTCCGGCGCGGCTACGGGGCTGTTAACGGGCTTTTAAGTACCTCCCTGAAGGTGGTTACACTGAGCATTTTGGGTCGCGCACACGGCATCCTCCTACCGACTCCCACCCGGACCTGGTTGTCCGGGTTGTGCGCGGCTCTTGTTTTGGCGGGTTGTGCGCAGGAAAATGTGAAAGGGGCGAGGGGCGGGGGGCGAGGGGTGGAAGAATGGAAGGGTGGAAGGGTGGAATTTCCGGCGTTACCGGGGGACGTGGGACGTGGGGCGAGGGTCGAGGTGGGGAGTGGCGAGACGCCGCCGCCACCCGCAGCCGGGGACGGCCGCGTTACGGTGGTGCTCGCTTGGTCGAATGTTCCGGTTGGGTTGCCCGTGACCTGGAAGACTGGAGTGGAAGGTTCAACGAACCTGGTTAACTGGGAGTTGATCGCGATGGTGCCTTACGCGAGTTCGAACCTGGTGACTTTGAGCAATCAGCCGGCGGTGCGGTTTTACCGGGTCTATAACACGTACTAACCGACGGAAGACTGGAATGATGGAAGGCTGGAATACTGGAATTTTGGAATGATGGATCGAACTGCCAATTCGCGGACGATGCGGGTGCTCCGGATGATCGGGGAGGGGCTTTGCATTAAGGAGATCGCGTCGCTGCTGTCGGTGAGCTGCAAGACGGTGGAGTACCACTGGGGACAATGCAAACGGGTTTACGGGTTCCGGTGTTACCAGGATGCGACGCATTTTTGTCTGAGCTCCCGGATGATCCGGAATGAGTTTGATCCTGGGGATGAAACCAGGGAGGCGGTTAACCAGGCGTTTTGATCATGAGCTTGATTTCCAAATTGAAGGGGTGGCTGGGGGCGCGGACGAAGTCGATGAACGTTTCGGCGTGGATGCGGGGGGAGGAATCCGGGCCGACGGAGCGGATGGTATCACCGTATTCTCAATCGGCCTGGGTGCAATCCGCGATCAAGAAGGTGGCGCAGCCTATTTCCGCGGTGGGTGTGGATTTTTACCGGGCCGGGACAGGCGCCCGCGGCCGAGGGCGAGGGCGACGGGCGTACACTACTTCGCGCGGGGTGGTGAGGCGGAGCGACGACCAGGCGGTGGAGCTGCCGGCGATGGAGGAGTTCCTGCGCGCGCCAATGCAAGGGATGGATCGCACAGACCTGGTGGAGGCGACGGTCGGCTGGCTCAAGCTGGCTGGGGAGTCGTTTTGGATCCTGCCGGATGACGTGCTGATAATGCACCCGAACGAGCGGCGGACGTTTCAGATCATCGTGGGACGGCCGGATCGGATGCGGCACGTGGATGAGAATGGAGCGATCAAGGGCTGGGTGTTCTCGGATGCCAAGGGGCGGTCGATACCACTGCTGGCGGAACAGGTGATCCACACGAAGTTTTGGAATCCGTATGACCCATACCGCGGGCTGGGCGAGTTCGAGGCGGCCCGGATCGCGGCGGACTCGGCCTGGCTGGCGGGGAAGTTCAAGCGGAATTTGATGGCGGGCAACGGGGATACCGGACCGTACGTGGTGGCCAAGAACGGAATCCCGAGCGACGAGCAACGGGAGCAAATCCTGGAGGAGTTGCGCAGGAAACGAGCGGCGCAGTTGCGCGGGGAATTCCGGCCGATCTTTTTGAGCGGGGATATCGCGGTGGAGGATCCGCGGATCCGGGTGGTGGATGCGGCGTTTATCGCGGGGCAGATTGAGGACCGGCACGAAATCTACGTGGCGTTTGGAGTGCCGCCCAGCATGGCGGATGTGAAGGCGGCGTATTCGATTGGAAGCGCATCGGATTTCTACCAGCTAATTACTACTACGTGCGTGCCCACCGGGGAGAAGTTTGCCGGGGCGCTGGAGAAGCTGGCGCGGAAGATGATCGGCCAGGAGGTCGAGTGCCTGCTGGATTGGAATGAGCACCCCGTGATGCAGGAGGTCCGCAAGGAACGGCTGCAGGCGATTGACGGGCTGTGGTCGAAAGGGATGCCGATGGAGGAGATCAGCGAGTATTTGGGGCTGGCGCTGCCGGAGTTTACCGGATGGGAGCGCGGGTATCTGCCGTTCAGTGTGTCGCCGGTGGAGGATGCCGCGGTGAGCCCAAGCGAGGATCCGAGCCTGGCGGAGACGGGGAATGGGACCGGGAATGCTGAAGACGAAGGGAATAATGGAATTTTGGAAGATGGAAAAAATGGGGGCGAGGGGCGAGGGGCGAGGGGCGCCGTGGCTGAGGCTTTGCGGTCGATTGAACTGGTGACTTCGCGGGCGGATAGCACGGCGGTTTGGGAGGGGCACATGCGGAAGCGGAAGCCTACGGTGCGGGCGTTTGAATCGAAGGTGCGCAAGGTGCTGATGGATTTTCGGGCGGAGACACTGCGGAAGCTGGAGGGGATACGACTGGGAGGGAAGGGAATGGTGGAAGGATGGAAGGTTGGGGAGGTTGGGGAAACCACAACGCGGGGGCTTATTGATTTGATTTTTGATCCGGAGCGGTTTGCTCGGGCTTTGCAGTTGTCGGTAAACCCGGTGATGAGTTCAGCGCTGCAGGTGGCGGGTGAGCAGTTGTTCCAGGAGATCGGGAAGTATGATCCGTGGAAGATGCCGCCGGCGGAGGCGGTGAAGTTTATCCAGGAGCGGAATCAACTGGTGGCGGGGTGCAGTGCGACGGCGCGGCAGCAGTTAAACACGGCACTGGAACAGGGGCTTAAAGACGGTTTAAGCGCGGATGAATTGGCGGACCAGGTGAAGGGGGTTTTCAACAAGCTGTCGACGTATGAGGCGCGGCGGATCGCGAACACGGAGACGCAGGCGGCATTCAGCACAGCGCGGGATGCGGCGATGAAACAGGCGGGGGTGAAGTTCAAGTCCTGGCTGAGTTCGCACGGGCCGAATGTGAGGCCGACGCACGCGGCGGCGGAGGTGCGGTATGGGAATGACCCGATCCCGGTGGATGAGCCGTTCGTGGTCGGGGGCGAGGAGCTGAGGTATCCAGGGGATCCGGAGGGGTCACCGGGGAACATCATCAACTGCCAGTGTGTGGCGTTGTCGGTGAAGGCGCCGAAGGGGTGAGGGACGAGGGGCGAGGGGCGAGGGAATGATGGAAGACTGGAAGACTGGAAGACTGGAATGATGGAAGACTGGAATCTTGAATATGAAGACTGTGACTAAGACGATTTACCCGGTGGCACGGGTGATGGATGCGGCAAAGGGCCTGGTGGAGTATGTGGCGTCCGATGAGACGCTGGATAGCTACCGGGAGGTGATCCGGGTTTCGGGCTGGCGGTTCGACTTGTTCAAGCGAAACGCGCCGTTCCTGGACTCGCACAAGTATGACTCGATTGGGGTGCAACTGGGGAAGGTGGTGGATTTCAAGGTGGACCGGCTGAACGGGAAGCCGGCGCTGGTGGAGGTGGTGCAGTGGGCGATTGACGTGCCCGAGAACGAGTTGGCGAAGCTAGGGTTCCGCATGACGGAGAAGGGATATGCCAAGGCGGTGAGCGTGGGGTTCTGGCCGGTCAAGATGGTGACGAGCTGGAGCGATGACAAGTCGGCTTACCAGGCTCAATTGCTGGAGCTGGGGCTGGGCGGGGACAACGCGCCGCGAGTGGTTTACCTGGAGCAACAGCAGGTGGAATTGAGCGCCTGCGTGATCGGCGCAAACCCGAACGCGCTGGCGCGGGCCTACAAGGCGGGATGCCTCTCGGATGAGGACCTGGTGCTGCTGGAAACGCAGCGCAACAAGATTTCGTTGCCTGAAACTGACGATGAACACGCTGGATCCGCTGATGACTCTGCCGATGTGGATCTGGCCTTGCGGCAGGCGTCGTTGGGACTGATGGCGACGGTAGTGAAGCTGTCAAAAAGCTTCTAAAAAGCAGAAAGCAGAAAGTAGAAAGCTGAAATTGTTATGAAGAAATACAGGAAAAAAATGGCGACGCTGCGGCTGATGGCACTGGCAGCGACGGTAATTGTGTGTGCCCTGTTGTTCCCGGCATTGCTGGCTCTGTTGATAGCGAAGCCGGCAGCGATCGGCGGCCTGGCCCTGGCGGCGATGTTCCCGATATTGCCGCGCCGGTGTGATGCTCCCGATAACGGGGGCGGCGGCGGCGGCGGTGTGGCCGAAGCGCTGACGAGGACGGCGACGGCCCTGGACAGTCTGGATGGCCGGTTAAAATCCGCCGACAGCAAGATCGTGGAGTTGGAGAAGAAGTACGGCACGGAGCTGACTCCCTTGAAGGATGACATCACCGCGCTGAAGACCGGCCAGAATGAATTGAAGTCGGGCATGGATGAGATCAAGCGATCGAGGCTGATCACGCCGAGGACGTTGACGATTCCGCGGCGGGGTCATATCAGTGACGAATGCGCCCGCGCTGTGGCGGCCCAGTTCATCCTCCACTGTGAGCGAAGCGGGAAGATGGAGGCGCTGACATCGGTGGTGAGCCAGCGGGATGCGTTGCTGGACCAGGCGCGCGGCGCGCTGGGAATCAGCGTAAAGACGGCGCTGAGCACGAGCGATATTCCGCTCCCGACGGAGTTTGGATCGGAAATCAAAGGGCTGATCAGCGAGTTCGGCACGGTGCGCAAGGGCATGTCGATGTATCCGATTGGCATGGGGACGGCACGGCCGGCGCGCTGGGGAACAAGGCCGCAATTTGGCTCAATTGCCATGTCGGCCAGCATTACTGAGAAATCGCCGACGCTGACGTTTGCGTCTCTGGAATCGCACAAGGTGGGCGGATTGGTGCGGCTGCCGCGCGAGATCGACGAGCAGAGCATTGTTCCGATGGGCCAGTTCCTGGCGCGTTACGGGGCGGTGGAGTTTGCCCGCGCGGAAGATACCTGGGGATTCCTGGCGGACGGCTCCGCGACTTACGAGAGTGCGGTCACCGGCGTTTGCAAGACGGCGCGTGATAACACGAAGTCGGTAGTGTTGGCCTCGACGAAGACGAAGCCGAGCGATGCCACCCTGGCGGACTTCCGCGCACTGCGGACGAAGGTGAACAAAGCCGCGCTGAACGGCCGGTTATCGGCTTACTACCTGGACAGCACGTGGGAAACAGCCCTGCCGGCTTTCCGGACGGCGGCGGAACCGAATGTGTATCAGCGGCTGCCGGATGGCTCCGCGATACTGGACGGTTACCCGATCGTGTGGACGGATGTGCTGGAGCCTTACGGGACGGCCGCGGCAGCGGACAAGTACATTGCGGCGTTTGGCGCGCTGTCCTTCTGGTGGATGGGAGAACACGGCTCCCCGCGGATCGACACCTCGGAGCACGTGTTTTTCGCGAATGACCAGCTTGCGGTGCGGTTCATCGAAGAGATCGACTTCGATTATGCCGCGCTGGACGCGATGGCGGTCATGATCACGGCCGCCAGCTAAGCGAATTCCCAGCCGGGTGAGGGTTACCTGGCTGGGGGTTTGAGGTGATGGGCTGCAGGGCCGATTGGGGTTGGCCCTGCAGCTTTTCCGGAAAAGTTGAGAGTTGAGAGTTGAGAGTTGAGAGTTCGGAAAACTGGAAGTTTGGAATGCTGGAAGACTGGAATGGTGGAAGCTGAAAGGAAATTTATGCCGTTGGCGAAGTTGTCGGAGAGGAAGAGGGAGGCGGTGGAGCGGGTGGAGCGGCAGGCGCCGGAGCCGCGGAACCGGATGGTTAGGCGGGAGATGGTGCATGAGCGGCGGGTGACGAAGCGGACGCTCAGGGAGATGATTGACGGCAGAGAGAGGGATTGGACGCCGGCGCATATTTGCGACTAATCGAGAATTGAGAATTGAGAATTGAGAATTTGAAATTGGGAAACCGGTAACGACGGACGCCTCGGCGAGGCGTCCCTACCTGAAATATGAAATGCGGACTTAGTAATTTGACGATTTTGAAGCGGTATCTTTTGCCGGATACCTTGGCGACGGATCGGAAGTTCGATGCGGTGCTGCAGGGCATCGGGCTGGGGGTGGCGGGGTTATTCGATTCGGTGTGCAATCGGAAGCTCGATTACTTGGAAGGCGCGGAGGCGGTTTTTACGGGGGACCGGGAGCATTTCACGCTGCCGCGGTATCCGGTGGTGAGCGTGACGTCGGTGGAGGCCATAGGGGTGGCGGGGGATTTGCCCTACACGATTAATGAGGGTTCCGGGTTGATCAGGTTCTTTGGAACGATCGGTTCGGAGCGGAGCCAGGTGCGGGTGGTTTGGACTGGCGGCTACTGGTTTGAGGCACTGGAGCCGGATGATGAGGGGTATCCGAGCGCTCGGCCGGCGGGGGCGACGGAGCTGCCGAATGATTTGCAGGCGGCGTTTCTGCTGCAATGTGAGCAGGTATGGCAGACGCATGACCGACTAGGGACGGGACTCGTGGGGGATGGCGCCGGGTCCGCATTCCTAAACACCCGGCTTTCGACATTGGAGTTGGTGCCGCTAGTGGTGACGATGCTGAATGGCTATCGGAGGTACCAATTGAGTTGAGGGTTGAGAGACCAGAAAGCAAAAACGAATGGCTGATAGTTATAGAGTCGAGTTGACGCCGGAGGCGGTGGCGGTGATGGGCCGGCTGAAGGATCCGACGCCAATGCTGGCGGCGGTGGCTAAGGCTTTGGATGAGGAGAACGCTTATTCGGTTTCGCACATTCAGAAGGAGTATCTGAGTTTTCCGAAGGATGGGCCAGCGGTGGCGATTGGGTTGCGGGCGGTATCAAATAGTTATCGGCGGAGTTTGTTTGCGGCGCCGGCGACGATGGAGGGCGGGCGGTTGGTGAGTTCGATTGGGTCGAACGTGACGAACCGCGGGGTGAGTTATCCGGCGGTGCATGAGTTTGGGGCAACGATTCCGCCGCACAAGATCACGGCGAAGGGGAAGGCGCTGCGGTTTATGATCGGGGACCGACTGGTGTTTCGGAAGTCGGTGAATCATCCAGGGGCGGTGTTGCCGGCGCGGCGGCCGATACAGCGGGGGCTGGAGGATCGGACGCAGGATTATCGGGAGTCGGTGAGCGCTGCGATTGTCAACTGCTGGGAGGGGTGAAGGGTGGAATACTGGAAGAGTGGAATGATGGAAGAGTGGAAGACTGGAAGACTGGAATGATGGAATTTTGGAATTTTGGAATTTTGGAATGATTGAATGAGTATTTTGGCTTTGGATGTGATTGATCGGTTGCCTTTCGAGCTGGCGGCGCGGCTGGAGTGCGATGAGTTTTTCTCGGATATCCCGGTGGTGGTGGCCGAGGAGGGGAATGTGCGGGCGACGCTGGAGCGGAAGCAGGCGGTGGTAACGGCGAAGTCGGGGAAGCGCGGGGTGGCGGTGGTGGTGCTCCAGGTGATCGGGGATGATCCTTACGCGGAGGTGACATTTGGTCCTCTGGCGCTGCGGCCGGCCTTCCAGGTGATCGAGAATCTGGACTTAAACCGGGATGCGAACGGGACAGGGAAGAGCGCGCGGCGAGTGGCAAGGCGGATCCGGGATGTGATCAAGAGCCTGGCGCTTTATGGGATCGCGACGGATTTCGTGCCGGATAGGCCGTGCATCGAGCCGGTGAATTTCGATGAGTCGATGGGGAAAGCGGTGCGTGGTTACCAGGTGAATTTCGTGACGTACGAATCGGACACGGAGGTGAGCAGCCAGGTGGCGGTGCCGTATTTCGCGGAGTTCCCGGATGCGGCGCCTAAGATCCAGGTGTTGTGCGCGACGGAGGCGGCGGAGATCTGGTACTCGCTGGATGATTCGTTTCCGGGCCCGGGACGGGAGGGATCGGTGCTTTACGGGGGGCCGATCGAGGTTCCGGCGGGGGGGATGACGATCCGGGCGGCTGGGTATAAGGCGGGCGTGATCGGGAGCCAGGTGAACCGGGCGACGATTACGGTGAGTCCGGGCGGGGATCCGGTGCTGCCGCACACGCCGGATACGCCGCCGGCGTGAGGACAAAGCAGAAAGTTGAAAGTAGAAAGCAGAAATTTAACTACAAAACGAAAGACTGAATTATGGGTGTATCTAGAGCTAGTTTAGGACGCGGGCCGGCCATCGTGACGTTTGGCGGCGCGACACTTTTCACGCGCGACGACCTGGTGCCACGGCATGCGCCGGAATGGCAGGCGGTCGCGAGTTCGCTGCACGGTCAGACGGACAAGTTCAAGGGAGACCTGGTGATCAAGCATTCGCTGACGCTCTTCGGGCATTGGTCGAGCCTGGGGGTGTTGTTCCCGGCGGCGCTGCTGAATCCGGTGGTGGGGACGTCGCTATTCGGGGCGGCGGATAATCCGCTGGTGATCCTGGCGCGGAACGGGGACCGGATCACGTATCCGAATTCGCAGATCACGAAGCTGGCGGACTTGTATTTGGGCGTGGATAGCGAGTTGTTTGCGGCGGCCGTGGAGGTGACGTCGATCATCAAGAACAACGCGAATCCCGAGGACGCCGGCGCTTATTTTGTGCGGGATACCGGGGCTTACGCGGAGACAACGTTTGCGATGACGAATTTCAAGAAGTGCCGGTTCAGCGCGGCCTGGGGAGCGAAGACGGGGTTCACATCATTCATCGGGCAGAAGGGGTTCAGTTTGTCCTGGGCGCTGGATGCGAAGCCGGACAAGGTCGATGGGTATGGGACGGTGGATTTCTACGTGGGCTCAGGCGGGCTGGTGGGTTCATGCAAGGCGGTGCCGATCGGGCCGACGATGGCGCAGATCGACACGCAGCAGGGGGTGGGGAGCGCGCACGGGGCGCTGTTGAGCACTGGGGCGGCGGACCTGACGATCACCGGGACTGGCGTGTCGGTGGTGCTGAAGAATGCGTCGATGGTGGAGACGGGGACGGCGTTTGGTATTGATCCGCTGCGGGTGGGAGAGGTGAGTTGGGAGACGACGCGCGGGTTTGCGGCCGGGGTAGTGAGTGCGGTGGCGACGGTGGCTTGAGGGGCGAGGGGCGAGGGGCGCTGACGAGGGGAGAGGGTCGAGGGGCGAGGGTCGGAATGGTGGAATGGTGGAATGATGGAATAACGATTATGAAAGAGAAGATCACGGTGGTTGAAGGGCTCGTTAACGAGCTTTGCAAGGAGGAGAAACAGACGCCGTATTTGCATGCGGCGATCGGCGGGCTGCGGACGTTCCTGGAGAAGGCGCCCCAGCATGTGACGGAGCTGCAGAAGGCGGAAGCTGCGAAGGCGACCAAGGCCCAGGCTAAGGCGACGTGAAGGCCGAGTGGACACCTGCAGGCGGCGGGCTGGCTACGCTGGGGGATGACTCGGTGAAGCACTCGATGGTGCTGGAACAGATCGGGGGGGCGTCGGTTGAGCAAGTGGCGGGGTTGTTCCGCGCGGCAGCGGTGAAGCGATTCCCCAGGGGAAATATCTCCGGGGAATGCATTTTCACGTCGGCTAAGAGTCACGCGACGCAGGCGGCGGCGATGGCGTTTTTTAAGGCCGAGTACGCGCGGTTGAACGGGAAGGGAAGCCTGGTGCTGACGGAGGGGGCGGTGACTTGGACGATGGCGGACGCGATGCTGACGGCGGTGCAGGTGGTGCAGGTGGTGGGGCTGCGGTTTTGGATTAGGTACCGGTTTGGGATAGCCACTATTAGTTGATGGTTGATGGTTGATGGTTGATGGCGGGGACGGGGATTGGGGATTGAGAATTGCAAATTGAGAATTTGAAAACTGAAATCTGAATGAAGGGATTGATTTTAATTTTGGCGATGGCGGTGGCTACGGGCGCGCCGGCGGCGACGGTGGTGTTTCCGGTTTCGAAGATGACTGGGGGGGCGGGGAATCGGCGGGTGACGGTGACGATGAAGGCGCCGCCGGTGGTTAATGGGACGAACCTGGTGGCGTCCGCGCCGGTGGTTTTGACGCCGACAAATGGGGTGGCGCAGGTGGACCTGGTGCTGGGGGATTATTATTTCCAGATCGAGGGGGTTAATCGGTCGGTGCCGTTCCGGGTGAACACGAATGGGGTGTTCGGGATTGTGGAGCTGACGGATCCGAACTCGCTGACGTGGCCGCAGAGTAATGCGGTATTTTATACGCGGAGCGAGGTGGACGCTTTGATTGCGGCTGCACCTGGTGGGACGAATTCAGGGACGGCGGTGGCGGTAGGACACGGGCTGGTGGCAGATACCAACAACGGGTTGGTGACGGCCTCGATTTCGGCGGATGTGGTGACGAATAACCAGTTGCAGGCGTCGTTTGGGATCGTGTCGGCGGCGGAGGCGCACTTTGGGACGGCGGCGCTTATTTCGGGGGATGGGTCGACGCTTAATAATATGACGGTGACTGGGGGGGTGGTGAATTTGCCGTCGGCGACGGGGGCTTTGGTGGTGGGAGGAACGAATGTGGTGAGCAGTGCCGGGAGCAAGGTGAACAACGTTGGAATGACGAATGGGGTGGTGAACTTGCCGGAGGTAGGGGCTCTGGTGGTGGGGGGGACGAATGTTTTGAGCAGTGCCGGGAGCAAGGTGAACAACGTTGGGTTTACCAATGGCAGCGTCCAATTACCCACTGGATCGTCCTTAAAACTCGGGGGAACTGATATCCGCGAGACCTATATCGCGACCAGCACTTTTTATGGTCGCAGTGTAACGAGCACCGCCGCGAACGCAGGCAAAATGGATTCTGATTCGACGACAAACATCATCATCACGGCTGGGTCTGATAAGGGCCTCATCACGCTAAAAAGCAACGTGGTCGTAACGGGCACGATCACCGGGAGCGGGGCGGGGTTGACGAATTTGCCGAGGGCGGATTACACGAATCACGGCGGGCTGACGGATACCAATTTCCCGATGGTGGAGAAGCTTCCTAATGTTCGGCGCAGCCCACCGGATTGGGCGCGAGTGCCGTTTGGTGGGTTCAACACGTGGTATCAGCAGAATAGCACGCAATATCCGCCGAGCGCGTTTCAGTCGCCGACGAATAAATGGGTCTGGGTGACCAACCAGGTGAACTGGGCGATCAAGAATAACGTGCAGGATTTCTACAAGCTGATCGTCATCGACGACACCTGGCAGAATACGAATCGGCTGGCGAATGGGGATCTGTGGTGGGACCCGGCGCAGTTTCCGAATGATGGGAACAACGGATGGAGCGGGATGACGAATGTGATCAACTGGCTACACTCACTCGGGTTCAAATTCGGGCTGTATACGGAGCTGGACCCTATTTGCGCGGCGGACATTGATTCGACGGGACCGCGTCTCCCGGCGCCCGGCAGCTACGGTTATTACGAGCAGGACGCGAAGCTGTGGTCATCGTGGGGGGTGGATTACATCAAGTTCGACATGCAGCTTGACGCAGAGACCTTCAAGCCTGAGTCGGGCCTGACACGGTTCGTGAATGCCTGGGACCGCACGGGCCGGCCGCTCTATATCATGGGGAGCGTGTCTCCGAAGGGGCACGAGGGATGGAATGTGGACTTGTATAATGAGCCGCGGACGCCTTACTCGCCGGATTGGCCGGGGTATACGACTAACGATTACCACTTCCACCTGCAGAAGCACCTTTGGTGGGGGCGGGATCTGCAGTCGTTTGTGAGGCCTGGGATGTTCGCGTCTTACGACATTTTGCCGGAGAATATGGCGGATGGCGGGAATAGCGGGAATGCGTACAACGGCAGCACGCCGGTGAGTTTCGAGCTGCAGCGGGCGATGTTGACGATGGGGGCGATGATGGTGTCGCCCAGGATCTACACTCGCGGGGCGGTGGACGCGCTGCCGAATGGGCTATGGCTGCAGACGAATCGGAGCGTGTTGAAGATCCTGACGGACCCGGCGTGTATCGGAAGCCAGATGGTGACGAATTCGCACGCGACGAACGCAACGGTGTGGTGGCGGCCGCTGGGGAGTGCGACAGGGCCGGAATACGCGGTGGCGCTGTATAATTATCAGTCGAATGTGACGGCGGCGACGACGATCTATTGCACATGGACGAACCTGGGGATCGCGAGCAACACGGTGATGAGGGTGGAGAACGCGTGGAGCAACGAGGTGTTTCTGGCCACTAATGTGTTCAGCAAAAGTGTGGCGTGCCGGGGAGCGGAGCTTTACCGATTGACGCCGGTGAGCGGGGGGACGGTTTTGTCTGACACGCCGGCGGTGTTGAAGAACACGGTGGAGATCGTGCGGGCCAACGAATGGGACATCTCGACGATGTGCACCCGGCTGAGCTATTACACTCAATCGCCGGCGCCGATCGCTGGGCAGAGCGGGATTTCGGGGGCAGGCAATTCAGGGTATTATGGGTTCGGTTTTGACATACCGTCGTGGGCGACGAATGTGAGTGGGACGTTTTACCTGCAGGTGGTGAGCGCGTCGACCAATGTGACGGCGAATCTGGATGCCTGGACTACTTTTAATAATTCGTTTTCGTCTTCCTCCTCTTACTTCTCAGGGCAATACACGGCTTCGAAGGTGATCACGGCGACGAATGGGGGGCTGAATCCGGTGACGTTTTCGATTCCGCTGCGGCGCGAGGCGTGTGTGAACAAGCGGGCTAATTTCACGCTGGTGACTCCGGGGGCGGAGACGATCTACGTGGTGGGGCCGGCGCAGGTGACATACCAATGAGTCCGATGGCGCAGAACTGAGCGATCATGGCTGATTTCAAGATCAATATTATCACGGACGCGAGTTCCGCGGTGTCTGGCGGGAAGCAGGCGGCGGAGGCTTTGAAGGGGGTAGCGAACGAGGCGGAACGGTACCAGACGAAGCTGCGGGAGATGGCGATCACCGAGAAGTCGGCGGCCGAGGAGCGGCGGCGGGCGGCGGATGACTCGGAGCGGTACGCGGCGACGCTGGAAAAGATGGCGGTGGCGCAAGGCAAGAGCCGGGAGATCAGCCAGGAGGATGCATCACTGCTGGAGAAATCGGCCGCGCTGCAAGAGAAGCTGGCGGAGCGGAAGCGGCTGACGACAGAAGCGGATGAGGAGATCGCTGCCGGTGTTAAGAAGGTCAGCAAGGAGGAGATCGAAGCGGCCGGGATTTCGATGGAGGCGGATAAGGCTACGCTGACCCGGAAGGCAGAAATTCAGCAGGCGCTTTCGAAGTTGTCCCGGGAGTTTCCAGTTGCGGCCTCCGCGGCGAAGGCACTTTTCTCGGGAATTGGCGGGGCGGCGATGCTGGCGGCTTGGGGGTTCAAGAAGCTGCAGGGAGATATCGAGAATTTAATGGCGGCCCTGGAGCCAAGCCAGTGGGCGACGTATGGGTCGGTGGTGGCGGCCCGGAAGGCGGATTTCGAGGCGGCGGCGACAGGGGCGGCGGGTTTTGCGCGGGAGCTGGAGCAGACAAAGCTGATGGCGGAGAGCGCGAGTGCGGCGAGCGAAAAGCTGGTGACGGTGTTCAAGGCCCGGCAGAGCGCTCAGGAGAAGGTGGATGCGGCCGCCAAGGATCTGGAGCTGGCACGGGCGGGAGGGATTAAGGACCCGGTGCAGCGAGCGCAGGCGGTGCTGGAGATCGAGAACCGGTATGCAGAGCGGTCGCGCCGGCGGCAGGAGGAGACGGCAAATTTCGAGCGGAATGAACAGCACCGGAAGATCGGCAATGAGCGGATCGCGGTGGAGATGTTGGATAAGCAGTTGGAGGGGGCGCGGGAGAAGCAGAAGGGGCTGAAGAGCGAGGGGGAGGTGACGGAGGAGATCAAGGTGGCGCGGGACCGGCTGAACACGATCAACAACGAGTATATCACGAAGCAGGAGCGGTTCGAGGCGTTGAAGGGCAAGGGTTGGGCGTTCCGGAGCACTCCTGAGCAGATGGAGATGGAGCAGCTCGGCGGGCAACTGGATTCGTTATTTGCGCAGCGCCAGGCGCAGCAGGGGATCGTGGGAAGCCTGGAGGCAGGGGCACCTGGAGCGATCGGGAAGTGGCGCTCGAGCGCGGAGCATATCCAGATGCTGGAGGGGATGAGGAGGGGAGCTGGGGAGCGGCTGGGCGGGATGATATCGAACCTGCCGACGAGTGAAGCTTTGTTTGGGATCGAGAGCGGGGCGAGGTCGGCGGTGGGGAATCTTGAGGATAGGTCGCGGCTGCAGACGGCGGCGAACCAGGCGGCGGCGAACGCCAGCCAGGCGGAGGCTGCGACGCAGGCGGCGATCGAGAAGGGGGCCGGGGCCTCGATGACGACTTTGAATTTGATGATCTCTTTTGCGCAACTGCAGGCGGATATAGAGCGGCGGATGAAGCAGTTGGAATCGCGGAACACGGTGGGAGTGCGCGGGGCGCAATAGAAATCCGAATTCCGAAAACCGAATCCCGAATTAAATGGCTTTTACACTGGAATATAACTCGGTTGAGAGGAGCTTCGAGGATTGGGGGGTGGAGGAGTCGAAGGCGACTTTAACGCTAGCGAACCAGGCTCCGGATGTGTTTACGGTGGAGGTGCCAGGGGCGCTGGTGACGGCGGACCCGATCTGGCCATTCGAGGCGGAGGTGATCATTCGGAAGGGTCGAGCTGGGGCGGGCACGGCCTGGGCGGGAGGCTCGGTGATTTTCCAGGGGAAGCAGGTGAAGCATTTGGGGTCGGGGACTGCGGGTTACGAGGGGGTGGCTTACGTTTTCCAGGGGCCGTGGTATGACCTGGAGGAGACGCCGTATCAGCAGACGATTTATAGCGTGAACCCGGCGGCGGAGGATCCGAGTCTGCCGGCGGGGTGGTTTAGCTGGAAGGTTTCGGAGGTAGTGTTGTTCCAGTTGGTGACGGGTCCCGGGACGTGGGTGGCGCGGAATAACGGTCAGCAGCTCGGGGATATCCTGCAGCATGTGCTGGATGAGTATGCCGCACAAGGGATGACGGCGCCTTACCAGGTGGGGACGATCGCGCCGGCGACAACGCTGTATACTTACCAGGTGCGGGATTTGAAGGCGGCGGAGGCGATCCGGATTTGCCTGCGGTGCGAGCCTGACGCGACGGTGTGGTTTGATTATTCGACGGTGCCGCCGACGGTGAATGTGTCGAAACGGGCGGGGGCGACAGCCGTGGCGGTGGCGGTGGCGGACCTGGTGAATCATGAGGAGATCCACCTGGCGGAGCGGCCGGACCTGCAGGCGCGGAGCGTGGTGCTGTATTTCAAGCAGACGCACGATTTCAACGGGCAATCGCTGGTGACGAATACGAAGCAGAAGTACGGCCCGAACGGGCTGAATCACGCGAGCGATCCGGAGGGCGGCCGGCGGGTCCTGGTGATGACGATCGATCTGCAGGGAGGATCGAGGACGGATGTGTTCGGGGAGTTGAAGGTGTTCGCGGCCGCGCCGACAACGCGGGCGTTTTGGAAGCGGTATTATCCAGAGTACCAGAGTTCGAAGATCCGGAATTTCTCGGCGGGGAATTTGCGGGTGGTGGATGATTTAGGGGCGGCGGTGAGCCTGGGGACTTACCCGAATGTGTGCGAGGACGGGAGCAATATTGCGAGCTGGATGAAGCTGGGGGGCACGACGCCGGTGGTGGGGAGGCAGGTGACGATTTCGGTGGACGTGAGTTTCACGCAGTGGGACGTGGAGGGCACCGGCGGGTCTCCGGAGACGGCCACGAACGGGGTGCTGAAGGATCAAATCGTGATGAAGCAGCTCTCGACGCGGGTGACTTTGACGAATGGTACGACGGGGAATTATAGCGCGATCGCGAGTGAGTCCGCGGGCGAGGATATCCCCACGGGGCTGGCGCAGACGGTTTACGATAGCCTGGCGCAATTGCAGTATGAGGGGTCGGTGGCGCTGGTGGAGGAGGAATGCGGGACGGCGGTGACGCTGGCGAATGTGCTGAATTTGACGGGAGGCAAGACAGCCTGGTCGACGATGCGGGCGCAGATTCAGCAGGTGAAGTTTTCGTATGGATCCGGGCGCACGGAGATCACGGTGGGGCCGGCGAAGCACCTGGGCCCAGGGGATCTGACGGAGTTATTCCTGATCAACCGGAATCGGCGGGTGTTTTATGATCCGAGCACGCAGGCGACGGCGAGGTCGAGCCACGGCGGAGGATCGGTGAGTTTGCCAAAGACTTTAGCGAAGGAGAATACAACGGCCGGGCTGGATAGCCTTTCGATTGGGTCGATCATCAAGAATTTGGGTACCGGAAACTCGGTGGTGGTGCAGCACTCGGCGGAGGCGAAGTCGATTGTGATGCATGAAGTGGTCAATGCGACGGGGGTGAGGGATGCGACGAAGGCGGCCATGGAGTTGCTGTTGGCGGATCTGCCGGCGGGCGAGGTGTTGAAGATCCGGAAGCGGACTTGGAAGGATCACGAGCACGATTGCGCGGTATGGGGTTGCTACGTGGTGTGCTCGGAACCGAAAGCGGAGCCAGTCTGATATGTTTGGGGACAATTGTTGCACGTGCGGGGCTTGCTCTTCGCGGTATCTCGCGGCGCAGCATTGGTTCAGTGGGTTTTATGGGATTCCAGCGTGGCAGGTGGGTGATTTTACAGGGGAGGCGGCGAAGGTAATCGGGGCTCAGTGTTTGCCGGGAACGTCTCCAGCGGGTGAGGGGTGGAAGGATTTGCTGCTTTCGGACATGATCACGGCTCCTTTTGATGCGTTGCGCCGGGAGCGATATTTGTATGTGTCGTTTGTGACGACGGGAACTTACATCCCACCAAACAAGGGGAACAGTTACCGGCAGAGAGCGAAGCATTACGAGTTTTGGGTGGATAAGCGTATCAACCGGATTAACCGGGTGCGTTTAACCGGTCACGAGGGGGATCTTAGGGAGGGGACGGTGGCGATTTCCGCGGAGACCGCAACGGTGGAGTATAACTGGTCGATCAGTGATGCGGGGGTGGAATCTTCGACCGGGACGGAGGCGCTGGTGGCGTTTGGCGCGGTGGAGACAGGGTGGTGGGATGTGCTAGCAGAGGATGAAACGGACACAACGCACGAGGGGACTTATAGCGCATCGGTTTCGACTGGCGGGAGGACGTGGAACGCTTCGTTTTTGATCCGGAATGTCTACGACGAGGACTTGGGGGATTACGTGGACGTGATGATCAGCCACCAGCGGCAGTTGGTGCTGGGGCTGAGGTACGATGATGCCGACGTTTTCCGGGACACGGAGGATTTGCTGAATTCGGTGGGGTTCGGGGGGACGTACAGCGTGCACGAGGAGTCGATCGAGGTGGCGCCGGTTTCGCGGGTGTTTGATTATGGGCGGAATTGGCTGGTGGGGTGGACAAGCCTGGTGTTGACGGCAACGCCGTGGCCGGTGACTAAGGTGATCGTGCCGGCAGGGCCTGGACCGGTGAACAAGGATTTTGATTGGACGCTACACCGGATGGGGTTTATGGCGTTTAGCCGGCTGTTGATGTCTGATTCGAGGGATTTGGATGAGATGCCGGAGCCGGTGGCGGTGTTATCGAAGGTGGGGGTGTCTTTCGGCGGGACTATGGACGTGATGCATTACGAGCACAAGGTGCCACGAGGGGAGACGGCGGAGGGTGTGGGGTCGCAGTGGTGCGAGTTTACAGGGTTGGTGGATTGTGACCGGGGGTGGAACGGAGGAGTGTACGAGTTTTTTCCGGGGGATCTTCCTTTTGATTTTGGGGTTGGCTACCTGGCGCTGTCGTGCCGGGAGACGTTGCCAAACCCGGATTGTCCGTGAGAGAGGAATCTATTATGAAAAAGATGATTGGAATGGCGGTTTTGATGGTGGGGCTGGAGGTGTTTGGGCAGGCGTATGACTTGTCAAACTGGGGGGTGACAAATCGGCTGGTGAATGGGGCGCTGCTGACGGGCACGAATAACCTGGGGACGAATGTCCTGGATGTGACGCGATACACGGACGTAGGGCTACAGGTGAAGTTCGCGGGGGCGGGATCCGGGACTGAACCGATGAAGGTGTGGCTGCTCCGGAGTGCGGATGGGACGAATTGGCAGTCTGGGGACGGAGAGGTGTGGTCGGTGCCTGCAGCCGGGTTGGCGCAGGTGGTGGCGATGACGAATTTGGACGTCGGGGCGCTGGGTTACCTGAAGTTGAGGGCGTTGACGAATGGGAACTCGGGGGATTTGACGAATGTGACGCTATCGGCCGTCTTGAAGGGGTATCGGAGGGACCGGTGAGGGTGTGGACTGTGGCGGGTTGGCAGGAAGTTTCTGTCAAAGACGGGAAACGGGTGAGGAAGCAGATGTCTCCCTGGGAATGGGGTGACTGGATTTACTGTGGAGCGCACCCGATTGCCAGGTGGCTGGATAGGACGTTTGGGACCAGGTTGGCGGGATGCCAGGCATGCTCTCGCCGGAGGCAGTGGTTTAACCGCCTTGGCATGGGGGTTAAACGGGCAATTCTCGGGCGTTAAAACGGAACGGGTCTTGACGGGTTTGCAGGGGGGGAGTTTCTCAAACCTTTTCCATTTCTTCTCAAACCTCGCCGCGTTTTACAGCCGTTGGTGTCGAACCTGGGAAACCGTTTCGGCGCCTCCTCCGGGTCCGGTTGACCGATAAGAAACTCCTCCCTGGTGAGCTTTCCGTCGTCATTCATGTCCCGCCGCGCAAAAATGGCTGC
>Ga0184628_10000195_pt1 | contig 36206 bp, 27 predicted proteins | sample PLM4_5_b1_FD_133149 | JGI IMG/M metagenome (GOLD analysis project Ga0184628, IMG submission 133149) | Groundwater sediment microbial communities from an aquifer in East River, Colorado, USA - PLM4_5_b1 | ecosystem: Environmental > Terrestrial > Soil > Riparian zone | place: USA: East River...
CTCGCCTTCCTCCCCGACCACCCCGCTGGCGCGCGCTGGCTCTCGGTCGAGCAGCGCGACTGGCTCGCGGCGCGCCTACAGCGCGACGATGACGAATCCCCCGCCCTAGTGGGTGTCTCGCCGCTTCGCAGCCTTGTTCTCCCTGCGGTCTGGCTGGTGTCGCTACCGTACTTCCTCGTCATCACGACGCAGTACGGCTACATCTTCTGGGCGCCGACCATGATCCGCGACGCGCTCCACGTGAGCGACACCACGACGGGGCTCATCACCGGAGGAATCGCCTGCGTGGCCGCGGGCGTGATGCTCGCGGTTGGAGCGAGCTCCGACCGTACGGGGGAGCGTTTCTTCCACGCCAGTGCGTGCGCAGTCCTGGCTGCGCTCGGGTGCGTGAGCGCTGCGCTCATGCCGCATCCGTTGGCGCGCGTCGCGGGCCTGGCGCTCGTGCCGATCGGCGTCTACGGCTTTTACCCACCGTTTTGGTGCGTGCCCACGGCGCTTTTGCGCGGGACCGCCGCGGCTGCGGGCATCGCCTTGGTGGGTTCTCTGGGCCACGTGGGCGGCTTCGTGGGGCCGTACGTACTAGGGCTGCTCACGGACACGACGGGTAGCACGACCGTCGCCCTCCTCGGACTCGCATCCCTGGCGCTGACCGCGGCGGCGCTGTGCTTCGTGCTGCGGAGGCAGGCAGCATTCGGCTCCCGTTGACCCCAGGTGAGGCGTCGTCCGCATACTGCGACGTGCAATGAATCATTCCTGGTTTGCCGCCTAACTTTGGCGGGCGCACCACTCTTACATCTGGTTAGATGCCTGGCTCGATCCATGGAGCCCCGCTGACTCGCGCCAGCCACGGTCTGGAGCAGACGCGAGCCCATGGTCAGCCGCGACGCATTCATAGGTCGCCTCGGCGGACAGCAGCACACCAGGGACACCGGCACCAGGGTGTGTCCCGGCTCCAACGATGTAAAGGTTTCGCACGTCTTCGCTCCGACTGTGAGGGCGGAACCAGCCGGTCTGCGTCAGGCTAGGTTCAAGCGCGAAGGCGGCGCCGTGTGTTGCTTTGAGCTCGGTCTCGAAGTCATGCGGCGTAAACGTATGCATGACGTCCACATGCCGCCGAAGTCCTTCGAGACCCCAGCCCTCAATCGCGGCAAGAACCCGGTCGGCGAAAACAGGAGCTTCGTTTGTCCAATTAACGTTCGACTCGGTGTTGGGAACGGGCACGATGACGTGCAGGCTTTCACACCCCTCGGGCGCCATCGACGTGTCGGTTGCCGTCGGCATATGCATCCACATGCTGAAGTCGTCCGATAGTTCCTTCTGGTCGAAAATACTCGACAAGATCTTCGTGTAGTCCCTGCCGACGATGAGCGTGTGATGCTTAATCTGCGGATACTTTCGACGCACGCCGAGATACAGGACGAAACAGCTCATGGAGTAACGTAGGCGCTCGAGGCGTCGCGCGCTCCAGTGTCCGCGCGCACGCTGCGGCAGCAGATCCCGATACGTATGACCAACATCGGCGTTGCTGACCACGACGTCCGCGCGGATGGTCTCGCCTCCGGCGTCGGCGCCGACTGCGCGGCCCTCCTCGACGAGGATGCGAGTCACTTCAGTTCCCGTTCGAACCTCACCACCCAATTCCACGAAGAGCGAGCGTAACGCCCGGACGAGACTGTAGACGCCGCCCTTCGGAAACCACACGTCGCCTTCCCGCTCCAGGTAGGGAATCGTCAGATAGAGCGCCGGAGTGCGGAAGGGATGACCGCCAATGAATAAAGGATGGAACGAGAAGAGGAAGCGATGACGAAAGTCCGAAAAATGCTGCTCCACCACGTCGGTGACATGACGAAACGCGCCCGACCGCAGCGCCCACGGGAGAACAGAAGCCGCCTTGCCAATTGAATCGAATGATTGCGAGCCGAGGCGTTGCGGGATCACCGCTTCATAGAGTGGCCGTACGGCGTTCATGAAGTCGTCATAACGGGCCGCATCCTCGGCATTGAACGCACGCATTTGTGCCTTCATGCGTTCCGAGTTGCCGACATAGTCCACATACGAGCCGTCATGAAAACAGACACGGTAATAGGGATCGAGCCGAAGCAACGTGAGCCGATCGGTCATCTCGCGTCCGGCGGCGCGGAATACGCTCTCGATGATGCCTGGGGCCGCGATCAAGCTTGGACCCATGTCGAATTCGTAGCCGTGATCGCTCAGTCGGTACGCGCGTCCGCCAAGCTCAGGCCGTCGCTCCAGAATGACGGTCTGCACGCCCGCCGCCTGCAGTCGAATGGCAAGCGCGAGCCCTCCGAAACCGCCCCCGATAACGATCGCGCGCACGATCAGCTCGAAAGCGCCTTCATCATGGCGACGCCGTCCAGGCCGACGATCGCGCGCACCAGCTGATTGGCAAGCGCCGGAGGAAACCAGAATCCGGCGGCTTGGAGTTCCTCCAGACCTCGACGCGCTTCATGGGACGCGCGGCCCAGTACCTCTCTGGCGGACGTTCGAAACAGGGTCTCCACAATCCGAGGAGGCGCCACGCGAGACTCGCGGAGTTGGACGAGCGCAGCTCGCTCTTCGAAATCTCCTCCGTAATGAATCTGAGCGACGAGTAGATTCTGTCGACGGTGAGTGAGGTCGAATTCCAAGTCGGTCAGATCGTCAACGATCTGAAACGCCGTCCCCAAGTGTGCAATCCCCTTCTCGACTTGCATCAAGACATCGCGCATCGTAGGCCCTTCGACGTGGCGGGGCGCCACGAGGGCCAGTTCGAACAGGGCGCCCCCGCGCACGCGGTGCACACGCTCGATCATCTCGTCAACATCGAGAATCTCATCGATGCCGTCTTCTTCACTACCCTCGAGCGCGCCGATCGCGGCCATCCGAGACAGGAGCTCGCACTGAATCCGATCGGACTGAGCCTTCGACATAACACCGGCGCTGACGCCTCGATCGAGGGCGCGCGGCAGCAGCCGCTGGAAGCTCAGAAGCTCGAGAATGGCTGCGAAACGACGCCCGGCGCCCGCGCGCAATGGCAGCAGAGATTTCTGCTGATCGTCGAAGAGGTTGTCGGCCGCGGTGATCGAGCCCTGGATACAGAAGTTCAGCTCGGAATAGAGATCGAGCGCGTCCCGACGGCCGCCCACCGATTCGAGTACTGATCGAAAGAGGATGAGAAAAAAGAACTCCTGCACGAACTCGAAGGGAACCGAGCCGTCGCCTGTGATCTCCGCTCCGGCCTCTTCGCGCATGAACCTCGCATCCAGCACCTGGGTTAAATCGACACGGACCCGGCGGACAGCGTCTCTCTGTGCGACGGACGCGTTCTCCAGCCGGTCCCATACCCCCTTGGAGCGCAGAGCTTCGATCGCCTTATCAGAGCGGAATACCGGTGAGAGAGTCATGACTTATTAGATCCTGAACAATCGGACGATCCCTGGTTTCTCGTGCGATTCGTGTGCTGATGCTGATGGTAAACCGGAGGGGAATGAACTGTATATGTGAGCAGTCAGATTCACGACGTGGTTCAACGCCGCAATAGTTCACGCGAGCGCGAAATAGTCTCCCGCCCCGCGGCCTTGGCCCTCTTTTCCACAGCCATCGCGGTCCTCCTCAGGAATGTCGAAGACGGCGGCTCAGGCGCACCTGCCGCACGGCCGGCACGTCACTCACTTCGCCCACCAGCGTCCGACTGAGTCGCACCGTCACCACTGACTGGCTACCTTGGAGCCGGGGCAGGCCGAGTCGCACCAGCCGCTCGAGGTCGTCGTTCGCCGCGTCGGGCGTGATCTCGACGAATACTTCGAACGTGGCGGGCCCCTCAGGGGCGGCCAGCGCCTCGTTCAGCTTGGCATCGAGCTTCTGATAATCCACACCTGTTCCAGCTTCAGAGCCGATTCGCGTCGACGAGCCCATAACCCCACTTGACGTCAAACGCGCCGGCTTTGCGACCGGGAATGCGGCTCGCTATCTTCAGCGTGTTCTTGACCTGTTCGGGCGTGAGCGTGGGCGTGCGCTCGAGCAGGAGTGCCACGAGCCCTGCCACGAAGGGTGAAGCCATGCTCGTGCCCGACATCATCACGATGTCATCGGACACGATGTCCTCGGCGTCGGGGGACAAGAAGCGTGAGAACGCCGACGCGATGATCGCGCCCGGGGCCGTCACATCGGGCTTGCGCGCGCGATTCCTGAGTGGGCCCTCGCTGCTGAAGCTCGTAATCCGGCCGGCCGCATACCCGAGCTCGCGCTCGTGACCCGCGCGATCCGTCCACGTGGTCTTGCTCGTGAAGCAGCCGACCGTGATGGCCCGGCTCGCGCTACCGGGCGATCCCACTTTCATGGTGTCACTGCGGCTCGAGCCGGTGAACGTGACTTCGGGAAACTCGGCATCGTCAAGCGTCCAGACGTGGACCGTAGGCGCTGGACCCGCGACCAGCCGCAGCCGCAACTGCCAGATACCCTGGCGAACGTGAGCGCCGCGCGTAATACTGCGAAGCGTGACACGGAAGTTGTAGTCGCCGTTGGCGGGATCTGCTCCGGGCGTGGTGACGATGATGTGGGTGCCGGCGAGCTCGTACCTATTGGTGGGCGAGCCCGTCCCGTCGACAATGGCCTGGAAAGGCGTGAGCTTGCCGTCCGGAGTCCTGACAGCGACTTCGAGACGGCTCTTCGATCCATACCAGCCGGTCAAGGAGGTTTCGGTGACGCTGCCGACCGGCACATGGAAGCGCATGCCTGCCTCGGTGTGGCGAGTCACCTTCGTGAGCCCGTGGATGTTGTCGTCACCTTCGTTGCCGGCCGCGCAGCACACGATGCGACCGGGCCCGCTCGCCTCGTCGATGACCTTACAGAGCGGATCGCTGCCGTCGTGGCCGTCGTCGTGTCCGCCGAGGCTGAGGTTGACGACGGCTGGAACGCCTTGCTGTCCGGCAATCCTGAAGACGTACCGGATCCCGTCGGCGATGTCGGTGTCGTCCATCGTCGTGCGCACGACGACGATCGACGCGCCGGGGGCGACCCCACCGTAGTCGGGGTGGTCCCCGGCCGCAATGCCCGCCACATGGGTGCCATGGCCGTCGGTGTCGCGCGATCGCGTGAGGTCGGCGCCGGTGAACTCGACGCCGTACGGGCCCTCGGGAACGCCAGCGCCCTGTCGTGTCTGGTCCCACACGCGGAGGATACGTCCCGCAAACGCCGCATGCTTCGCGTCGATGCCTGAGTCGATGACGCCGACGATGACACGGGTGCCCGTGAGGGCGTTCGCGGTGCGGAACTGCGGCACATGGACGCGCGGCAGGGCCTTGTCGAGCAGCGGACGGAGCCGTCTCGCCAGCGTTACGCGGCGCACCGCGCGATGACTGGCGAGCGTGCGCACCTCGTCGAGCGGCACAGTTGCGGTCCACAAGCCGTCGACGACCTTCGACACCGCGGTGGCGGTGTTGGGGAAGTCCAACGTTGCCGAGCGTGACGCTTCGAGAAAGACGCGTGCTGCGCTCGCCGGGGGCGCGGCTGGTGCGACTCGCCGTGTTCCCCGGTGTGCAGGCGTGCGCGCCGCGAGGAGACGGAGGCCACGACCGGGAGCGGGTACCGGCGGATTCGTGGTCTCGACTGCAGCGAGCAGCGCCAAGAGCCGTGGATCGATTTTGCGCGTGCTCAAGTGGGGACCTCAGTCGTGACGTTGCGGAGCGCCATCCAGGGGATGGCGCAGGTGGCGCCCTGGTCCTGGCGTGCGGCCATGTCGCCGGTACCCATCCATGTTTCCGCGCCGAATCCGAAGTCGCGCAGCGGGGTCCCATGCCATCTCACGAACTCCTCAACGCACCGAGAATCTGGGTCTACAGTGGCGGCGTGATTCTGCCATAAGGACCTGGGCGCACAGCGCACATCGGGGAAAAGAGCCGTATTCGAGGGCTGGTTAGCGAACCCGGTAGGCAGGAAGACGATGACCCCGAGGACTGGAAGAAAGTCATCCCAACGGCTGTGTCGGCGTGGGATGCGGACAACTACAAAGCTGGCGACTGAGGAGGTTTTAGCGTAATCACAAAGTTGCGTCCTGAATCGAGATCGCTGTTGTTGACGCGTATTGGATCCGGCTGCTTCGCGAGCGCTTCACCGGCCAAGAGCTCCACCTCGATACGATACGTCCCTTCAGGTACTTGGATCGTGTACCCGCCGTTTGATGCTGTCGTTGCGTCGTAGCGCGACCCTGTTGTGGTTTCGGTGGCCGTTACTTTCCGGCCCGGTACTGCGACCGTCGAGTCAGCCGTCGTGACAATCCCGGCGATCGTCCCGCCCACCGATGGCTGCTTGGCGCCGGTATTGAACACCGGGCCTGGATGGCACGCGACCAACGTGACGGCGTATGCCAGTAAGCAACAGCTGAGTCGTCTCATAGACACCTCTCGATTGAGGGCTGCAATCGGCGGGCCTGATAACCGGGTTCGCCGCAGCCAACTCATCCCTGTGATCGCGACAGTGTGGGCGGATTCGTCGACTGGACGCGAATCACGCCACCTGGCGGCATTCATCGCTGGGAGACGGAAGATCGAGTGCGCCGAAGATGATCGAATGGAACTGGACCGTTCCCCGAGCACGACGGTATCGCTACTATCGTTATTCAAGCGCGCCGCAGATATGGCGTTCGCTTCACTCGCGACGTTGACACCCCTGCGAGAATCCGGTTGCTCGCATCGACCCGCTCGCGTGAGAAGGAGGGTGCTGATGCATTCAACGCAATCACGGCTCAGCAGGACAGCCTTCGCGGTTCGCACCGAGCAAGAAAATGAAGCTCGGCTGGGACGCTAGGGTTGTTTGAAGTGGCCCCGCCGCCTTCATTGAGGTAGTTTGTGGTTGGCGCTCACGATGGTTCACGGGCGCGGATGGGGGAAATTGTGCCAAGCACCTTCAGTCGACGAGCATTCGTGATGGGGTTGGGGATGATGAGCATCCCGCTCCTCGCCCTCGCGCAGAACCAACAAGCAAGGGGCGACGACAAGAGTCGCGAAGAGAACAAGGAGGAAGCGGAAAAGAAAGCCGACGAGAAAAAGGACGAGGCAAAAGACAAGGCTGAGGATGCGGTCGACGACAGGGACAAGGTCGTCGATGGCCCCGGGACCGATCGCAGCCAGGACCGGCGGCAGGATCGACGGCGCGACGCCACCAAGTGACGAATCGTTCTCGCGACAGCATCTGAAGCACGCCGTCGGGAAGCGCAATCGGGGGGCAGGTCACAGGCAGGCCCGAACCCCCGCCGATTAGGAGGATGGTTCGGGCCCAAGGGTTTGGCCGACACGTCGAGCTATCGTTCCGTCCTTGCCGGCAGGGCGGTGACGTTGAATTCTCGCGGGGTAATCACGCCGTCACCATTGACATCCTGCTGATCGAAGCTACGATGCGAATACGGCCACTCGCCCAGCGCGATGTGTCCGTCTCCGTTGATGTCCATGGACGTGAATGATGCTGGATTCGATCCCGACCCCATCTCGGCTCTCGTAATCCGTCCATCACTATTCCGATCCAGTCGATAGAACCTGTCAAGGCTCCCGTCCCACTCGTTGCGATCGACGAACCCATTGCCGTTCACGTCGAGATAGCTGAACCGGTCGCTGGTGGGCATGCTGTAGTCGCGCGCGGCCACGCTGTCGGCGGGCGGCGTTGCGCCGGCACGCACTTCATCGCCCGACAAGACACCGTCGTTATTCCAATCATTGATTCGGAACGCGGTCGGGCTGCCGCGCCACTCCCGGCGTGCGATCACGTTGTCGTGGTTCGTGTCGAGGTTCGCAAAGCGCATCTCGGTGTTGGCGACGCCGCTCGTTCCACAATAGACGAGGCCGCCGGAGCCCGGCACGCCCCAATCGCCGAACGTTCGAGTGTATTCGTCGGACGCCAGGATCGAATGGGCGACAGCGTCGAGACCTGTGGTCTGCGCCATGGCGGTATAGCTGCGGAGCCCACCGGCATCCGGCTGTCGGCCGAGCAGGTGACGATACAGGTTCACCACGGCGCGCTCGTTGGCCCCGGCGCCGTCGTTGGGATTGTAGAAACGTTGCATATGCTCCGGCGAATCTACCAGCGCGTTGGCCAATTCGCGGACGGTCGTGCCGCCCTTGAGCTTATCAGCCCATCCCTGGCTGCTCGCGTCCGCAGACCGCTCGAGTATGTGGCGATACAGCTCGTTGACGACCTGACGCGCGTCCGTCGTGCACGGTTGCTGCGCGGATGAGATCGCTGGCATCGCGGCAATCACGGCGGCGAAAACGGCACTGCGCAACATAAGCGCACCTCCTGCATGGTTCTCAGAGCAGAATCCATGCCGCGTGTCGCAACGGATGGGCGGCTTGGTGACAGTCGGATCGCTCGACGGTAACCCGCACGCGCACGCGGGCGATGGAGGATCGATTCACTACATTTACTCAGCCGAGCCTTGCACCATAAGAAAGTCATCCCGACGGCTGTGTCGGCCGCGGGACGCGGACAACTAGTGGACTGTCCTCGTCATTTGTACAGCGCTCAGGCGATTCGACGCGTGGGATCGGCATAGGACCACCGAAAAGGCGTGGCCTGACGGTTGTAGTGGCGAATGTACCGGACGATCTTCCGCTTGAGGTTGGGGACTGACGTGAAGATGCCTCGGGCAATCACGTCGCGCGCGATCTTGGCAAACCACAGTTCCACGTGATTGAGCCAGGAGCTGTACGTCGGCGTGAAATGCAGATGTACCCGCGGATGCCGAGCCAGGAAGGCCGCGACCTTCTTGGTCTTATGGGCCGAGAAGTTGTCGAGAATGAAGTGGAGATCGCGCCCCCGGCGTTGCCCATGGACCACGGTCTGGAGAAACGCGACGAACTCATCGCTGGTGTGGCGCGGCACGGTCTGCCCCAACACCTCGCCGGTTTGGGTATTGAGCGCCGCATAGAGGGAGAGCGTGCCGTGGCGCCAGTACTCGAACCCGTGTCGTTCGGCGCGTCCCGGGGACAGCGGCAGCACGGGGTCACGACGATCGAGTGCCTGGAGACTCGTTTTTTCATCGAGGCAGAACACGGCGGCGTGACGAGGCGGGGCCAGGTAGAGGTCGATAATGTCGGCCGCCTTGCGTTCAAAGTCCGGATCGGTCGACCGCCCGGCACGTTGCCACACCCGCGCCACCATCGTGTGCTGGATGCCGAGCACCGTCGCCAGCTTCCGGGTGCTCCCGTGCGTCGAGCCATCCGACGGCGGTTGCTGCGTGCGGGCCAGAATCCGCGCTTCCAGGCGCGGCGTGAGGGTGCGTGGCTGGGAACCCCAGTGCCGACTCTTCAGGCCGGCGCCCCGATCGGCCAAGTAGCGCGTTTTCCACTTGGCGATCGTTGCCGAACTCCACCCGACGCGAGCGGTAATCTCGCTGTACGGCACACCGTCGGCGAGCAGCAGCATGACCTGCGCTCGACGCGCCGTGTCCGCGCGGCCTCGACGTGACCGAGCCCGAGTGTCCAACGCCGTACGCTCGTCAGTCGTCAGCACAATCTCACGCGTCGATGGCATGCGCCATCGTACGCTTTACAAATGATTAGTACAATCCACTAGAAAGCCGGTGCGACCATCGAGTCAACCGTCGTCACAAGCCCGGCGATCGTCCCGCCGACGGATGCCTGCTTGGGGCCGGCATTGAGCACCGGACCCGGATGACACGCGACTAAAGTGACGGCGTATGCCAGTAAGCAATAGCTGAGTCGTCACATAAGACACCTCTCGACTGATGGGTGCGATCGGCGGGCCTGAAAAACAGGCTACCGAATAAGGCACGGGGCCTTCCCAGTGCGACGCTATGCGGCGTCGGGCGGCTGCAGCCGCGAAAGATCCGGCAGCGTCTGGCTCAACAAGATCAGCTCATCGCCTTCGCGCAACGGTCCCGCTTCCGCGCCAACCGGATTGAGCATCATTGATTCACCGCGATAGAGCCCGATGAGAAGGCACGCCTTGGTATTGGTGCGATCGGGCAGGAACACGTGTGCCGCGGCGACGAAATCCATCCCGACAAGTTGAGCAGGCACCGGCACCAGGTACATCTCGTTGGCGTCGCGCCGGGCCGACAGCAGCTCCTGATACACACGCGTCATGCCATGAAAGAGCGACGCACGTGCCATCAGCCGCAATCCGAAGTCGGCGGCCGAAATAACTTCATCGGCACCTGCCTTGCGCATGTGCGACCGGTATTTCGGATCCTGGCACTCGGCCACGATGTTCGGCTGGCGCTCTCCCACGCACACGTTCTTGACGGCAATGCAGCACACGATGGTCTTTCCGTCGGCGTGCTGCTCCTGACGGTCATCCGACAAGATGACGACGGAATGCGCCTGCGCAACCTTGGCGCGGCGCAGGATCACTCCGTTGGCTGGGTCGCCTTTGACGATAAAGACGTCATTGAAGGCCGTTTCATCCAGTTTGTCAGGTAGCACGACTTCGTCGGGCGTGTCGTGAACGATCACGACTGGCCGCTTGTCGGTGACGATGCCGCTGTGCACTTCGCGTATCCAGTCGAGTGCTCGCGGCGCCCAGTTGCACAGGACCAGATGGCCAGACATTTCAAGATTAGGCACGTCACGACTCCTTAGTGCGCGTTCGATCAGGATCGACGCCACGCTGGCCGTGAACAAACCGGCCAAGGCGACACCGACGACAAGCACAGCGGCAACCACGAACCGCCCGAGAGAAGAGTTGATCTCGATTTCGAGTCCGCTGAAGAGGGTGACCCAGACGTTCCAGAGGGACTCTCCTAACGTCTCGAACGCTGGATTTGTGTCGCGTTCCGCGAAGTGGAGTGCTGTGCCGCTGACGACCCAGGTCACCACGACAGCGGTCAGGATTTTCCAGACTTGGTGGCGGTTCCACTCCTTGAGCACACTCAGCAAGGTGTCGCGCCACGACGCCCACGACCCCTCCCGAACTCGATTGGCCTCGCTCACAGCCGAGCCTCTGCGCCGGAGCCATCACTCATGTCATTTTCCGTGTGCGAGGCTGTCACGATTGGGACTCGCCTTCTTGGCGCGCCACGAGCATAGCGCCGGCTCCAGCCCCTTTCGATTTGACCACGAGTTGCCTCCAGTGGGACGCGCTGAGCTCGAAGGCGAATCGCCAGCGGCCAAACCAGGCAGCTGGAGGGTTCATTTGCTGATGGGTTAGGTGGATGCGACGGCAGGCGATGAACATCCTCTCCTCTTGGCTGCATCAGAACGGCTATCGTGCGGAAGGATCCGACTTCGCTACCTGAAGAACCATACACAACGCGTCGTAGTATTCTCCTCAGAGGAACTCAGACGATTCCTGGCGGCGAAGCCAAACCGCGTTTCGTATTGTGATCAATCACACCCCGTAGGGAGAGCGCATGTTTGCTGTCATCCGTCATTACCCATTTCGACAAGAAGAACAGCGCCGAGATCGATCGGCTCATCCATGACCAGTTCGTGCCGATCATACGCAAGGCGCAGGGTTTCGTCCGCTACTACTGGCTGGATACGGGGGCTGGCGAAGGCGCGTCCTTCGGCGTCTTCAAGGACGAAGCCGGCGCCGACGAATCGGTGAGGCTCGCGGCCGACTTCGTACAGGCGAAGATGGCGGCACTTCTGAGGCAGAAGCCCGAGGTCATCGAGGGACCGATCAAGGCGCACGATTGAAGGCGCGCGACGGGTGACGCCTTTGGTGCCGCCGCTCCGCCTTGTCCACCGGATCGGGTTCGCTCAGGTTGTTATCGAGCTGTGCGATGGCACTTTAAGTAGTGTCGAGGACAGCGTGGCCTATTTCGCGGACGTTGTCGTGCGCTATTGTCCCTGGTCGGCGCGACTGGTCAGGCTTGACGACTACTGGTAGGGCAGCCCAGTTCCCTCGATGTCGGACGCCGATATGAACACAGCCGCGTTGTCCCTTCTCGCCGCCACAATATCGCTTGGGGACCTCACGGCCTGTTCGTCGCCTCCGGCGTCCGATGAGGCGGCGAGCCGCCCGACGAACGTCCAGGTCGCAGAGCCAGCGGGAGATCAGACTGAATCCCCGACGGCTCGCCTGGTGAACAAGGTGTGGAAGGTCACTGCGCCGGCGGGTCGCGCACGCGGCAGTTTCTACATCTTCCTGTCGGATGGAACGCTGGTGATGACGTCCTGTGTCGAAACGTATCGCTTGGCGACGTGGCGCAGTGACGCAGCGGGCCGGATCGCGATCGCTGAGGACGAAGCCGTCAAGTATGAGGCGGAGATCCTGGAGATCCAGGATCGACACGCGCGTGTGCGATTGGACCTCAAAAACGAGGGCGTTGAGCTGACCCTGCAAGCGGCGGATGCGCCGTATGTATGTCCCGATCTGAGACCGTAAGCGGTGCCCGGGCATGATGATGACGACGAAGCCATATGTGCAGAATCCGCACGTGGCCCGGCGAGGCCGCGAGGTCCGCACCATCTGTGGAGAACACCATGAACGTCAATCAGATTTCCCGAACGCGACCGATCCTGATCGCGACGCTCCTCGCTGCAGTGATGGTAGCAATGCCTGTGGCGCAAACGACCTCAGTTGAGCCACGCATTGTTCACGTCTCCAGCACCGCTCCCGAAGGGAACGTCCAACTGTCACGGCTCGTCGCAGACGTGCGAAAACAGGCTGATGCGTTCGTTTTTCTGAGCGGCGGCGCTTCGAGGATGCGGGTAGATCAGCAGCGGCAGCTGATGGCAATGTTCGAGGCGCTGTCGTTGGTTACCAAAGCCGGGCAGCGTATTGCCGTGGGCGACGGCGGGACCAGAGCGGGGATCATGGAAGCGGCTGGATTGGCGCGGCACGCGAGCGGTGGTGCCTTTCCATTGGTCGGTGTTGCCCCGGCGGCCGAGATTCCGCCACGAGGCAAGACGCCCATCGACACGAACCATTCTCACATCGTTGCAGTCGACAACCCCGCAGCGCCGACGCACGACACCTGGGGCTCAGAAACCAGCACCATGTACTGGCTCTTTGCCGCACTCGCCAACGATCGTCCTTCGGTGACGATCGTCGCGAATGGAGGCGGCATCACGCTGTCAGAAGTGGCCGCCAACGTGCAAGCCGGCCGACGCATGATCCTGATCGAGGGAAGTGGACGCGCCGCCGACGCGCTGGTCTCACTCCTGAAGGGAACGACGCCATCACCTGGCGAAGTGCGAGATCTACGCGAACGCGCTGACAAGGAGAGGCTGACGCGCCGCAAGGACCTGTTCAAAACCGTCCAACTTCAAGCAGGCGCCACGGGCCTTCGTGATGCCATCCTCATGACGATTGGGGCCACGAAGTAGGGCAGGACTCCATTCTCCTCGCGATTGCACTCTGCACGGTGTCTCAGGTCACACCTGAGATACCCCTGCTGACGCGCAGCCTCAATGGCACTGTTCCGCGGTTCCCACTAACTCGACACGGCCGCCACTGAATGGTGGCGGCCGTGGGACGGTCGCCGCAGGCTCGGCATGGTTGAGCTGTCCCCAACCGTTCGTACAGACAATGCGCGGCAGGCAACTAACTTGCAACTATCGAATCGGAAAGGACGAGCTGATGACGAACATGATTGTTTACCTGATCGGCACGTTGCTCGTGGTTGCCGGGCTGGCGTACGGCGCTTCCCGTCTCGGAGTCAGTCAGGTCTGGATCATCTCCGGCGCTCTTGTGATCATCGGCTTGGGACTCATGGCGGGCATTGTCAAGACTCGCCAAAAGGATCCAGCCTCATGATCACCATGCTGCGTCGGAGTCTGGCGACACTCGGCGCTCGCCGTAACCGGTCGCTCGGCGAGGTCACGTCGACTCCGTCCACAGCCGGTTGATGGCAACGAGCAGTTCGTCTGCAGCACTCTTGTGGAAGAAGCCTGATGCACCGGCCGCCAGCGCCTCAACCCTGATGGCATCGTCGGCCATGGCGCTGACGAGGATGACTTTCACGCGCGGATTGGTCTGTGTGAGGTGGCGGCAGACATCCAGCCCACTGACGTTCGGCAGGTTCAGGTCCACCACGATCACGGCCGGCTGAAGCCGCGCGGCGGCGTCGGCGACCTCGCGGCCGTCGGCGATGACGCCAACCACGTCGCACGTGGGTGAGAGCACGCGACCGAGCGCCTGCACGATGCCTGGATGATCGTCGACGAGCAGGACGCGGGGGCGAATCGGCACTACGAACCCGGGTACGGACCCCCGCGATCGCCAGCGCCGAGGGATGCGTGAAAGGCCAGCAGGTGATCGATCAACCGTTGCGTGTCGGTCCCTTTGACAAAGAACCCGGCCGCCCCTGCATGCTCGATCGCGTCCGCGGTCTCATTCCGAGCCAGCATCGATAGCCCGAGAATCCGGATATTGGGGAGCTCCGTACGAATGCGCGCGGTCGCTTCGACGCCGTCCATGTGCGGCATCGTGATGTCCATGAGGATGACGTCGGGCCGCAGCGAATGCGCGTGGGCGATCGCCTCGAAACCGTTGGACGCATCGCCGACGACCGAGAGCTGCGGCCGCTGATGCAGCATCTCTCGGAGCGCGCGCCTGACCGCTGGGTGATCGTCGACGATGAGAATCCTGAGCGCGTCCGTGGACGCGCGATCGTCGTCGACCGCCGAGGCCGCTCCGGTCGGCGCTGGGCTCAACTGGTTCGCGCCGCCGACGCTGTCCTGAGCGGCCTCGCGCGGCGCGACGAGGCGGACCCGAGTCCCCCTTCCGGGCGCGCTGTCGATATCCAAGCGGCCGAGCAGCGTCAGGCGCTCGCGGATGCGGAATAGTCCCCAGCCCACCTGGCCGGTCTTCGATCGATCGTCCAGTCTCGCCGGCTCGAACCCAATCCCCCGATCCGTCACCGTAATGCACAGCTGATCGCGGGCATCAAGCTCCAGCACCAACGTGACTCGATCCGTCTGCGCGTATTTGACCGCGTTGAAGAGAAGCTCTCTGACCGACTCAAAGAGCAGCGTGCGGACATCCTTCCGCGAGGAGTCTGCGCGCGGATCGGCGCCGATCTGGACCCTCAGCTTGTACTTGTCCTGCGTCCAGTTCGCCAGCCACGTGAGGGCGGTGGGAAGTCCGGAACGCTGCAGCACGGGAGGAAACAGCTCTACGTTCAGCGACCGCGCGACGGCGATCGCTTCGTCGAGCTGCTGCTTCGCCTCGACAAGCAGCTCGCTCGGCCTGGCTCGCACCTCAATCTCCCGCTTCAGCTGCAGTTCGAGGTTCAACGCCACGACGACCAGGAGCTGCTGGAGCCCATCGTGCAGCGTCCGGGCGAGCTCCTCGCGCGCATGGTGCTCGGCGAGCGTCAGGTCCCAGGCCATCCGACTCAGTTGCGTCGTCCGGTATTCCAGTTCGGTCGTGCGCTCCTGAAGGATCACCGCGGCACGCTGGCGTTCGGTAATGTCAGTCACGAACACGAATGCAAATGCGCGTTCGACGACGGTCGTCGGAACGTGAGTGACGGTGACTTCGATCGGAAATATGGACCCGTCCTTACGTGTGCCGACGAGGTCCACGCCGCCGCCCGCGGGGTTCGGGCCGTCGCGAAAGACCGATGGTATCAGGCGCTCGATCGGTTGGCCGATCAGCTCTTCGGCGGACCAGCCGAACATCATCTCGACCGCACGATTCGCAAAGACCACCGTCCCATGCGCGTCCGCCGAAACGATGCCCTGCGTGGCGGTCTCGAGCAACGTTCGCAGTGCCCGATCGTGTTCCTCGTCGCGACGCGCCTGGCGCAACTCCTCCGTCCGGTGGTGCTGGGTGAAATCGAGATCGAGCCCGGAAAGCCGCGTGACTCTGCCGTCGGCGTCGCGGTCGGCTCGGCCCCGGCTCTGGATCCACGCGACTATTCCGTCCGGCCGAACGATCCGGAACGTGCTCTCCCATGAGTCCTTGGTCGTCGACGTCAAGATCTCGTCGAGCAGTGCGAGTACGCGCGCACGGTCGGCGTCGTGCACGCGCGGCACCCACGCGTCAGGTGTCGCGGGATCGTCGGGGGCAAAGCCGTACAGCGCGCGGAATCGCTCGTCCCAGTCGACTTCATTGGTCGCAGGGACCCATGTCCAGGAGCCGCCTGCCGACGCCTCGAGCGCGAGCCTGAGCCGCGTTTTCTGTTCCCGAAGTGCCGCTTCGGCGCGGGTGCGCTCGACAGCGTCCCAGGTCCGCTCGGCGACGTCGCGCACGAGCTCGATCTCACCCGCCGTCCACACGCGTGGCGTGTCGTGATTGAGGCCGAACGCGGCAACCATCTGCCCGTCTTTGAACCGCGCCACGCCGACTAACGCCGCGATCTGCCGCGACCGGAAGGCCGCCCGGTCGTCTTCGCTGAGCCGCTGATCCGACTGCACGTCGCTGACCACGATGGTCCCGCCGCGCCGGAGAGCCTCGCCCAGCGTGCCTCGCATCACGACTCGCAGGGGGGTTCCGACGAGCGGTTCGGCGTCGCGGGTGTGCTCGCGGCGAATGATGTACTCGCGGCCCCCGAGTTCCGCATAGCCGACGCGGGCCACGTCGAGATGCTCGCACAGGTGCCTGGCAGCGATTTCCTGGATGGCCGCCGCATCGCTCAACGGGCGGATCGCGTCGTTCAGACGGAGAAGAAACGCCAGCCGCGCTTCGTTCGCGCGTAGCTCGGCTTCCGCCTTGCGGTGCTCGAGCGTCGCCCAGATCCGATCGGCGACTTCCTGGATCAGGGTAAGCTCGTCGGGCGTCCACACGCGTGGCGAGCGGCTGTGAACGCCGAACGCGCCCACGAATCGACCGTCCTTGATCAGCAGCGGACAGGCGTAGGCCCCGATTTCCACCGCCTGCAGCGCCGCGCGCTCTTCTGCCGTGTGCGACTCGGTCGACGTGTCATTGGCCGACAGCGTCCAGCCTTCCAGGATGTCCGTCGTGCGACTTCCAACCAGATTGCGCCACAGAAGGTGGCCGACCAGCGAGGCCACACCATCCACGTAGTCGTGGACGACGATGCAGTCGTCGTCCTGAATCTCGGCGTAGACCACGCGGTTGACACGGAGGTACGTACCGAGCAGGCGGCAGGTCTCCTGAAGAATGCGCGCGGGATCGGCGAGCGGCCGGATGGTGTCGTTCAAGCGGCGCAGGAACGCTTGTCGGCTCTCGCTCCAGTCCAGTGCCTCTTCTGCACGCGCGCGCTCGCCGGCCCCCCATGTCCGCTCGGCGGTGACTTCAACCAATGCGATCTGATCGCGTGTCCAGGACCGCGGCGTGGCGCTGTGAACCCCGAATGTCGCAAGCCATCGACCACCCTTCATCAGTGGCGTGCCGACAAACGCCGCAGTCTTGCCCGCAAGGAGTTGCGCGCGCTCCGCGTCTGTGAATCGCGGATCCGTATTGACATCATCGACGGCCACCGTCTCGCCACGGCGGCCCGCGTCGACGATGGCCTTGCCGAATTGGAAGACCGAGCCTCGACCGGTGAACGGCGGGACCCCGTCGGCATAGGACCGGCTGATGACGAACTCGTCGCCATCGATGTACGCGTAGTTGACACGGCTAGCGTGGAGATGCTTCCCGATTAGGCGGACGGCGACTTCCTGGATCTCGACCGGGTCCTCCAGGGGTCGCAGTGACTCGTTGAGCGTGATTAGGAACTGCCACTCGACCGACATACAGGCGGGGGCAATGTTAGTCGTTTTCGGTGCACCCGTCGGACTACCGCCCGGCTGTCATTCTGCCGGCTACGGAGAAATCACGGAGATGCGCCTCTGGTTCTCCACTGTGCACTTCAACGAATGTTGCCGAAGGTAAATACGGCCGCAGCCAGGGGAGTCCGTGTCACGCCGATCACGGGGACCGGTCACACCGGCGTATCCAGCTCACGACGACGTCAGCAAGCTCCGAACGCATCGTTGCCTGGGAGAAAGTGTGATCCGCGTTGATCAGGTAGCGCACTTCCGCGCGTGGATACCGGCGCAGTTCCGGGAATGCATCCTCCATTTGACGAGCATAGTTGTACCTGTGCTGCATCTGCCCCGTGTAGATGTAGCTGAGGACGAGCCCGCGACTCATGAAGGACGCAAGGTCGCGCTGCATCTCTTTCTTCGTGGGCTGCCTGAAGAAATCGAGATCCATCGGCGAGCGATAGGAATGATTGTTCGAGCCGATGCCGAGGCTCTTCGAGAGTTTCCGCAAGACTCGTGTGGGATCGCTGGCGCGCTGCAGGACGTACGTCGCATAGAAACGGGGCGTTGGAAAGAGATAGCCGTCGATGAACGCTCCTGCGACCAGGCGGTCGTCGGCGCGGATCGCACGATGGGCGTCATGCGCTCCCGAACAGAGACCGAGCGCCGCGAAACGGCTGCCGAAACCCTGCGCCTGCAGGGCGTCCATCGCGGCACTGAGATCGCGACTCGGATCCCCGCCATCGAAGGTTCCGGAATCTCCCATCCCAGCCAGGTCCAGACGCAAGGTTGCAAAACCCGCGTCAGCCAAGGCCCGGGATAGGTACACGTGTAGTCGATTCGGACCCACCCGGTGCTCCAATCCGGTATTCGGGAGCAACACCGCGGTAGAGTCGGGCTCGAGTTGATCCGGCAGCGAAACAATCCCGACGAGCCGGCCCTGCTCACCGAAGTTCAGTACGACCTCGTTCATGGCAGGCGCTCGCGAAGCATATTGGCTACGACATTGATTGATGCCACCGGATTCCAGGGCGTCGTCATCCTGGACAGTAACGACCATTCGCCGGGGTCGGGCAGGCGCACGGCGTCGCGGTTGAGCCCCGAGGGTGATGAGTCCGTGGACACGACGATCTGCTCGACGTCGGCCGGCGCGGACGACAACGTCAGGCTCTCAATCGTGGTCTTCAACTCGTCCGGCAACGGCAACCCGAGCAACTGCGTGACTGGCGGGGGCCCTAGCTTCAGCCCGCGCGCGCGGTGACTGTTGAGTATCTCGTGGTAGGCGTTCTCGAAGCCGCGCAGAGTCTCGAGCCAACTCGATCCATTCGTTGGCGGGTCCCACAACAAGACGTGCGACGCCCTCACGCCATCCGTGACGGCGCGCTGGGCGAGAAGCGCTCCGAGCCTCAGTCCGACGAGGCAGATGTGGTCGACGGGCGCGCGTCGGCGCAGTTCGACCGCAGCCATCGCGATGTTGTCCAGCCACTCCTCCACGCGCGCCTCGCAGGCATCTCCTGCGGAATCGCCGGTCGAAGCGTAGTCGAACCTGAGCACTGCGAACTCATCGTGACCGAGACGCTCAGCGAAGCGATTGAGTCCTCGATACGCGCGCATGTATTCGGTTCCCCAGCTTGAGCAGATTACGATTCCTGTCTGCCTCGCCTGGACCGCGGGTACTGTCAGCGCTCCGAACAGGTGCCTCGTCCGATTGCCAAAAAAGAAGGCGTCCCGCCGCAGCCCTCTCGCCTCTGCCCGGGGCGCGACGGAGGCCGTTTCTGCCCGGTCGCTGCCCGGCAGCTGCTGTGCGAGCACGGCGAGAGACTCCATCATGATGGCCCGCAGCGGAAGCCGCACGCCGTAGTGCTGTTCCAGACTGGTGACCAGTTGCACGGCGAGTAAGGAGTGACCCCCGAGGTCGACGAAACGATCGCTGCGGCCGACCGAGGCGACGCCCAGTAGCTGTTGCCACAGACGTGCGAGGTGGGTCTCCCGGGGGGACGCTGGGGGCTGTCGATCAGGCCGATCGGTCGGCAGATCGCCAAATGGATGCGGCAGCCTGTTGCGATCGATCTTTCCGCTCGTGAGCCGTGGAAACTCGGCGACCGACATGAACACCTGCGGAATCATGTAGGCGGGCAGCCGAGACGCAAGGGAGCGGCTGACCTCATTCGACAGGATCTTCTCGCCGCGACGCGGACGGAGCCAGGCGACGAGCCAGGGATCGCCAGGCACTCGCTCCCGCACAGCGACCAGTGCCTCCGAGACTTGGGGCAGGGCCAGCAGTTGTTCCTCGATCTCTCCCAGCTCAATTCGGAAGCCCCGCAGCTTGACCTGTCGATCGGCGCGACCGAGAAAGTCCACGACACCCTCGGGCAGCCAGCGTGCGACATCACCTGTGCGATACAGGCGTCCAAATTGTGGGTGCGTGACGAACTGCTCGGCCGTGAGAGCCGGCCGGTTGAGATATCCGCGAGCCAGCTGAACCCCACCCAGATACAGCTCGCCAGGAACAGCAGGAGGGACTGGCTCTCCCCACCGGTCGAGCACGTACAGCTGCGTGTTTGCGACGGGACGACCGATCGGCACCAAACCACGAGGGTCTCCGGTGACCGGGCAATCCCAATAGCTGACCTCGACGCTGGCCTCGGTCGGCCCGTACAGGTTGTGCAACCTCGCCCGCGGCAACCGATTGTAAAACCGCCGCTCCAAGGAGTACGGCAGCGCCTCCCCGGACGCAAACACGTGGCGCAGGGTTCCGCAGTCGGACGACCTGGAATGGTCGAGAAACGGACCCATCATCGACGGCACGAAATGACAGACGGTGATCTCCTCGCGCTGAATCAGCTCCACGAGGTAATCGGGATCCCGGTGGCCGCCAGGCCGCGCCATCACGAGCGTGGCTCCGGTGATCAGCGGCCAGAAGAACTCGGGTACCGACACGTCGAAGGTGTACGGAGTCTTCTGGAGGAGCCGGTCGCCGGGTCCGATGGGATAGTGCTCTTGGCCCCAGAGCAGACGATTCACCACTCCGCGGTGCGTGAGCATGGTGCCCTTGGGACGGCCAGTGGATCCAGAGGTGTAAATCACGTACGCGAGAGCGTCCGCCGTAGCAGCCGGTCCACTGGGAACGCCAGCTGCCGGCTGCGTCAGGGAATCGACCGCGAGCACGTCGCACCCGAGACCGTTCAGCCACGTCGAGGTGGCGGCACCAAGTTCAGGGCCTGCGAGGATGATGCGACAGTCCGCATCCCCGACCATGAAGGTGAGTCTGTCTGCTGGATCGTCAGGATCGATCGGCACGTACGCGCCACCGGCCTTGAGTATTCCGAGCAGTGCGATCACCATCTCGACCGAACGATGGGCGCACACGCCTACCAGGACGTCGGGGCCGACGCCGCGTTCGCGGAGATGGCTCGCCACGGCGTCGGCTCGTTCATCAAGCTCGCGGTAGCTGAGCGTGCCCGTTTCGGTGACGACGGCCGATCGGTCGGGCCAGCGCCGGGCGCCGGCAGCAACCAGTTCCTGCAGCGTGGACTCCAACGGATACGCGCGTGCCGTGTCGTTCCAGCGGTCAAGGATTTCATGGCGGCGTCGATCGCTGAGGACGTTCAACCGATCGAGCTGACGGTCGGCATCGGCAGACGCTGACCTGAGCAGCGCCTCGAACTCCTCCAGCCTGGCTTCAATCAGTGCCCGGCTGAAAAGACCGGTGTTGTACGAACACTCGATCAGGAGATCGGATTTTCGGGTGACCAGGTTGAAGCGGAGATCGAAGGTCTCACATGTGCGAGGGAGGCGGCGATAACTCGCCTCGACCCCCACGAACGTGGGTTCCAGGTCACGGTCTTCGAGATTGAAGGTGACCGACACCAGCGGGGACCGCTGCGGGTCGCGCTTGACCTTCACCTGCGACAGAAGGGCTCCCAGCGTGACCCCCTGATGGCTCAACGCCTCGCGCAGCGCGCAATCGACCGCCTTGAGAAATTGGCCGAACGACAAGTCAGGGGATGGGAACAGGCGCAGCGGCAGAAAATTGATGCAATGGCCGACCAGCTGCGGCTGGTGATGAAACGGCTGACCTGGGACGGTCAAGCCGATAATGAGGTCCAGTGATCCCGTGACGCGGTGGAGCAGCGCCGCGAATACGGCCAGCGCGATCGCTGAGAATCCAACCCCATGGTCGGCGCCAAGCCGTGCCAGCCGCCCCACGAGGGTGCCGTCGATCGGGTACCGAACACTCTCGGCAGCGTATGCTCGCCGCGCCGGGCGCGGGAGGTCCATCGGCAGCTCGATCGGCTGCGGCGTGGCGTGCAGTTGTCGCAACCAGTACGCGGTGTGGGCCTGACCCTCTGCCGAGGACATGAATTGCCGCTCAGCCGAAACGTAGTCGGAGAACGTGGGTGCGGGCGGCAAGTCGGTCTCACGACCGCCTACCCGGGCTGTATAGATCGTCGCGAGCTCCTGCACGAGTACGGACGCACTCCAATCATCCAGGATGATGTGGTGCGCAACGATCAAGAGATGGTGGAGGGTGTCCGATTCGCGAACGATCCGAAACCGAATCAACGGACCCTGGTCCAGGTCGAAGCCGGTCCCCATCTCGATGTTCTCCGCCGTTTGAAGGTCCACGGCCGAGATCGGGATGTCCAACCGCATGAGTTGGCGGACGCACAGCCATCGACCATCTGTGCTGACCGTGCCACGCAGGCAGTCGTGGCGTCTGACGAGGTCCTCTACAGAAGCTCGCAGCGCGTCGGGATCCAACGGTCCCGTGAGGCTCAGCGCGATCCCTTCGTTGTACGCGAGGCTCGCTTCGGGCTGCATCTGCGTCAACAGCCACACTTCTTGTTGCGACTCGGTCAAACCAATCGCGTGTTGGGGCGCGGACATTGCTGGGGCTACACTCAGGTGGTTATCTTATCCACCTTTCGTTCGCTCACTTGCCCAGCCCTGCCGGAGCTTTTCTTTCAAGGGGCGTTCCGGGAGAATTACGGGTGAAGCGCAGCACCAGTCATGTTGGTGACGTCACAGCCGAGATGTCGATGCGTCGGGCGCTGTGCCGTTCACGAATCCGATGCTCACAGAGAGAGACGACATGACGCGCGGCCGGGGGGTGGGCATCGTTCTGCTCTGCATCGTCCTGTGGAGTCCCAGCGGCGCGCAGGCCCAGGATCCACAGCCAGAAGGTCCACCCCCACCGCCAATCACCAGTAGACGGCCGTATCGGGCGCTCTTTGGAGACGCCCGCGCCGAGCCCGAGCTGACAAGAGGGGTGGACTTCACCGGTTCAGTATCCAGGGTCTACGACGAGAACCTGCTGGCTGAGCTCGTTGGGGTGTCGCCGGGCACTGCCTTCGGACCCAGCGGCGCGTACACGAATCTTGTCGGCGACCTGAGATTCGTGCGTCGTGGTTCTCGCCTGCAGGTGGCGGGGACGGGCGGAGTGAACGCCCGGTACTACGGCAATCTCGCTGACTTCACGTCCTCTGATTATCACGTCGGATTCGGCCTGTCCGCGGGGGTGTCGCCATTGACAACGGTGGCGGTCAGCCAGGCGCTCTCAAACTCCCCGATCTTTCTACTGGGCCTTTTTGCCACCGGCGAGCCGCCGCTGTTGGGCGAACCCCGGCCGCCAGCGACAGACTACGCGGTCACCAATGATCGGGCAGTGAGCGCGAATAGTAGCGTCGAGGTCGAACGCAGACTGTCAGCGCGCGCCCTCGTGTCCGCCACCGGAGGTTACAGGCGGAGCCACTATCTGGCGGCAGGCCCGAATGGGTCGGATTTTTCGTCCGTGGACGGAGGCGGGCTCTATCGGTACCGGATCCGTGAAGACAGCGATCTGCAGTTCGGCTACACGTATCGAAGGGCGAGGTATCCAGGGGCTGGCCCGGTCATCACAGGCCCGCAACCGGACGAGCACGTCGTACTAGCCGGGCTGGGGTTTCACCCGATGTCATCCGAGTCCAGGCGCACGGTACTGAACTTCCAGGTCGGCACTTCGCTGGTGCATCTGCCCGTCACCACCAGCACCTTCTCGACAGGCTGGCAGGTGCGCGTCATCGGCGACGCGTCCGTCGTGCACCAACTGGGGCCCACCTGGCAGTTGGTGGGAGCGTTCGAGCGCTCAACGGCGTTCGTCGAGGGACTCAGCGCTCCGGTGTTCACGGATGCGTATTCGATATCCACCAACGGATACATCAACGACCGTACGGATCTCCTGGCGTCGCTCGCGTATTCGAACGGCGAGCCGTCGCTCGTGAGCGTGGCCTTGTCCACGTTCTCGACGACGACGGCGACCGCGCGGGTCAGGGTCGCGCTGTCCTCCAGGTGGGCCTTCACATCCGAGTACCTGTTCTACTCTTATGACTTCGGCCAGATTCCACAACTCGTGCCAGGCCTGAGTCCGCTGGTCAAGCGGAACAGCGTGCGAGCAGGGCTCGCATTGTGGGTACCGCTCCATCGGCCCTGATATCGTGTCTCCCACGCGCTCGCCCGGACTCACGACATGTGTGGAATAGCCGGTATCGTCGGTCGCATCACTCACGAGCATCAGTCGGCTCTGGAGCGGATGACCAATGCGATCGCGCATCGGGGCCCAGATGGGGCCGGCTTCTGGAGGAGTTCACCAGACGCCAGTGGCTTCGGGTGCCTACTCGGACACCGGCGGCTCGCCGTCATCGATCTCTCACACGCCGCTGACCAGCCGATGAGCGACTCCGCGGGCGGACGGACGCAGACCATCGTGTTCAACGGCGAGATCTATAACTTCAAGGACCTGCGGCGCGAACTCGAGAGCGCTGGCGAGACATTCGAGTCGAGCGGGGACACGGCGGTCATGTTGCGCCTGCTCGCTCTTCAAGGGCCCGACGCGGTGCAGACGCTTCGGGGCATGTTCGCGTTCGCGCTCTGGGATGACCAGGCGCGTCGGTTGGTCCTGGCGCGCGATCCCCTCGGCATCAAGCCGCTCTACGTCTGCCAGAACCCGAATGCACGAGGGGACTGGTCGCTCATGTTCTCGTCCGAGGTGCGGTCCATTCTCGCATCCGGCCTCCTGGTGCGGCCGCGTCTGGATTCCCGAGCCATCAAGTCGCTTCTCTGGAACGGATTCGTCGCCGGACCCGGAACGGCGGTCGAAGGTATCGAGTGCGTCGGTGCTGGCGACCTATGGGTCATAGACGACTCGGGCGCGGTGGCGCGCCGGACGTACTGGACGATACCGCACCGCGATGCGGAGCCGCCAATCGATGAGGCCGAACTGAAGGACGTCATCAAGGACAGCGTGGCCCGTCACCTCATCGCCGACGTCCCGCTCGGAGTGTTCCTGTCTGGCGGCATCGACTCCAGTGCCGTTGCAGCCCTCGCGCAGCGCGCGAATGAGGCGCCCGTTCACACGTTTACGCTCAGCTTCGAGGAACAGGCGTACAACGAGGGAGAGTTCGCCCGCGCGATCGCACGCGCGATTGGCACCGAGCACCGCGACATCCGTCTGACGGAATCGCACTTCGCCGCGGCTCTCGACACGGCCATCGATACGCTCGATCAGCCGACGTTCGACGGCCTGAACTCGTACTACATCTCCCGTGCGGTTCGCGAGGCGGGCCTGACAGCTGCGTTGGTGGGGACCGGCGGCGATGAGCTCTTCGGTGGGTACCCCAGCTTTCACGCTATGCCAACGCTCCAGGCGTGGGCGCGCCGTACGCGAATGATGCCCGTGGCTCTGCGGATACTCGGTGCGCGCGTCGTCAGCCGGCTGCTCGCGGGCGGCGGCGGCACGATGCCTCCCCAAACGCGCTGGGCCAAGTTGCCGGAGATGGTTCGTGCCGAGGAAGACCTCACGGCGTTGTACCAACTCGCCTATGCGCTCTTTTTGCCGGACTTTCAGGGACGACTACTGGGCTCGGCAGACGCCGACGGGACGGAGTACGGCCTGACACCCGTGCTGTGGGCTCGGCTCCGTGCGGAAACCGCCGGAAGAACCCCAGTGTCCGCCGTGAGCGTTCTCGAGCAGCGCGTGTTCCTCGGGGAACGACTCCTGCGAGACACCGACGCGGCGAGCATGGCGGTGTCGCTCGAGACGCGTCTGCCGCTCGTCGACAGCGTCGTGGTGGAGGCCGTGAATCGGCTGTCGGATGCCACGCGATTCGAGCCGCTGGGTCGTAAGCAGATACTGCGGCGCATCGGACTCGAAGGCCTCGATCCTGCGCTCTTCGAAAGGCCGAAACAGGGATTTGTGATGCCGTTCGACAGCTGGATTCGCAAATCGCTGGGACGCGATATGGACGACACCATGCGTGACGCGCAGCTGTCGAGCGCGGTGGGTCTCGATGGCCAGACCGTCGAACGACTCTGGTCAGCGTACCAGGAGGGTGCGCCCGGGTTGTACTGGTCGAGAGTGTGGGTGCTGTATATCCTGATTCGCTGGTGCCATCGCCACCGTGTGTTCGCGTGACCGCATCTTCATCCAGCCGCGACGAACCGCGAGCTCGTAGATACTGCCTGATCACACCGTGCCGCGGTTCATGGGTACGGCCCAGCTATGTCATCTTGCCAGTGCCGCGTTTCGTGTCTTTGAGCATCCGATGGTGGTCGGGAGCGTGGCGATGCTCTGGGGTTACTGGAGCAGCGCGTGGAGGACTGCCTAGCGGCCAAACGGATCGTCGATGGTATCCGGAAACACCTCGCAGGCCCCCACTGACCTTCAACGAGGGATAGAGATGTCGGGAGCGTCGTCTCGTCGTGAGAACCATTCTCCGAAGTACAGGTTGTACAGGGTGACCGCCTGCCAGCCGATGTCGATCTCATTTGTCGACCAGCTGTCGTTGTCGGTGTAGCGCCCGTCGATCGGCGTCACCGCGTCGCGTGGCATCGCCGGGTCACCCCAGTAGCCCCATACCGCGACCGGACGAGCGCGAGGTCGTGAGCCATCGTCGGGCCTGGGGCTTTCGCTCGGACCGCCGGCCACCATGCCCGGGAACAGGTAGGGCGTTGCGTGCAGCGTCGCCAGCCAGTGGTGAAACGCCCGCCGTCGTCCCTGGGTCACGCCTGGAATACCTGAGACGTACGCGAATTGATAGTAGTTGCGGCCGAACATGTAGTGGAGGTTCGCGAGGACCTGCTCGCAATGCGCCGCCTCTTGAATGGGATCGGCGAGACACAGCTTCGCGTTGAACGCCCCGCTTCGTTCAAAGCCGGCGCCGATTGAGCCCCAGAAGTACCGACCCGCCCACTCGAAGGGGTGGGCCCGCGAGTCGCGGAGCGCACGATCCGCCTGCTGGCGTAAGCGGGAACGGATGTCTATCTGCCGTGCCGGGTCGCCCATGGCCGCCCGAAGATACAGCAGACTTGCGTAGACATTGAATCGAAACGCGCTGGGATCGCCCTCGATGTCGTCGAAGTATGCGTCGAAGGCTTCGTTGAACCGCCGATCGCCGGTGGCCAACAACATACCAGCGGCGGCGAACATCCGTACGGCCCGACCGGACTGGATCTCACCGTCTTGTCGGAACGCCGGGCAGGTGGGACCGTCCGAATGCTCGGTCGGCCGCGCCTCGAGGTACCGCCATCCTCGCCAGGCCGCGTCGCGCAACTGCTGCGAGAAGACCGGGTCGAACGGCGCGTAGATGGTCGAGGCGTAGGCCAGGATCCCAACCGTGCGTGCGGTCGCCATGGTGCCGACTTCGCCACTCACGTACCGGGCCGTGCGCTCCAGGGCGTTGTCGCCGTAGGCCCGGTACTGCGGGAGACATGTCGTGTTCCGGAAGCCACCGGTGCCGCTCTCCACCGACAGCAGCCAGTCGAGTTCCCAACGGGCTTCATCCAGCAGGTCTGGTACGCGATTACCCGGTTTGGGGATATTGGTGTCGTCGGACTGGGGTGCGAAGTCGCTGTAGGTCTCGAACAGCCAGAAGAGTGATGACGCGGCGGTCATGTTGTAGAGCGAGAAGTCCCCGGCATCGTGCCAGCCGTGCCGCTCGCCAGGAGGAGCGGCATGCATCGGTGTCGTGCGTCCACGGACCCTCTGCGTGCGCGCTCGCGATCTCCGTGAAGGCTCGCTGAAAGTAGAAGCTTCGCTGGACCGCCCGAACCGCCGGACCGAACACATGTGCGCCGATCGAAAACGGGTGACTCGTGAGGCCGTTGTCGGCCGCGATGCGGTAGCGGCCTGAGGTCTCGACGTTCGTGAAATCACCTACCCAGACGCTTCTGAGGGAACCGAGGAGGTGGGTTGCAACTTGGCGTCCGGGTCCGACACCGCGCCACACGACCGACTGATGTTCCTCGTCGACGATGGAGAACGACGTGAATGGAAGAGGTGAGGTGAATGCCTTCGCCATGCTGGGTCCATAGCCCAGTTGAGATGCCGCGAGGTGCATGAACCGAGGCAGGTCCTGCTCCGTGGAGGAGCGCTCCTGTCGTATCGGATACTCGACGGCCCGGACGATGAGCCGCCGCGCCGGATCCCATGATCTCCAGCCTACAAGCGTTGCACCCACAGCGACGATGCCGAAGACCAGCATACCGCGCCGATGGGAAAATGACATGCTCATGGCACGCAGGGCCGTGTCCCCAAAGGAGGTCAGACAACGGCCCAGTTACACGTATGGATTTTCGCGTTGATAACTGTGTGTTGGACGATCGAGTGTGCCATGGCCGGCGACGCAAACACTTTGTCAACACTGTTGGCTCATTTGTTGCTGAAAGTGCCGCATCCGCGCTGATGAGGTGTTCTGAATGTGTAAGGTCGTAGTTCTCTTCGCCCTGAGCGTCTGTACTGCTGCGGTTGCCAGTGCGCAAGTCGACACGAGCATAGTCCCTCGCGAGGGTCGAACGACATGGGCTCCAGGCGTTCAGAGCGGCATTCCCGCCCGCACCACGGTCTGCGCGACCCTGAAGGCGTCGGACTTCGGCAACGGCAGGCAAGAGGCTTCGGGGGCCATTCAGGCGGCCATCGATTCGTGCCCGCTCGGTCGCACGGTGGAACTCTCTCACGGCACGTTCCTCATGAACCACCATGTGTTGCTGAACAAGGGTGTCACCCTTCGAGGCGCCGGACCGGGAAAGACGACCCTTGTGAAGACGAACGGGGCCAAACAGGGCTCCTACCAGCCTGAGGACTCCTCGCCTATTCTCATTGTCGGGCCGAGCCGATGGCCGAAACTCGATGACACGTCTCCGATCAACCTCATGGCCGATGCGGTGCAGGGCGAGAACTTCGTAATCGTACCCAACCCCGCGGGGTTCGCACCGGGTCAGTTCGTGCTGCTCGACGAAGACGACTACAGCGCTGCGGCATGGACGCCCCTCCCGAATCGACTCGGGGTCAAGATGAATTCCCTGATCTGGGCCTCCGATCGCGTGGTGTTTCAGCGGCACAATCCCGCTGAGCCTGGCGACGATTCGTTTCCGGCGTCGCTGTCGTGGTTCAGTCGCCCCGGACGGCCGCTCAGCGAGATCAAGGAGATCGTCGCGGTCAGCGGTAACCGGATTACCTTTTCGACGCCAGTCCACGCGACATACACGACCGCGAAGGCGGCACAACTGATCCGCTATCAGGACGCGTATGTGCGCGACGCGGGCATCGAGGATCTCACCGTGTCAGGCGGATCCAACCACAATATCGTTTTTGCAGTCGCGGCGTACTCATGGGTGAAGAACGTGGACGACACTATGTGGCTGGGTGAAGCCATCGCGGTGATGAGCGCCTTTCGTATCGAAATTCGCGATTCGTTTATCCATGATGGTGCATGGCCCTACCCTGGCGGCGGTGGCTATGGGATCGGCCTTGCTAATGGCGCGTCGGAGGTGCTGATCGAGAACAACATCGTGATCGGGGGCAACAACGGCGTGAGCGGCGCCGGGATCAATAAAGTGATGGTGGTCAAGTCCGCTGGTGCGGGGACCGTGGTTGGCTACAACTACATGGACGACGGCGGTATCGGGAATTACGCGGATTGGGTGGAAGTGGGGATCAACGGCAGCCACATGGTCGGCAGTCACCACATGCTGTTCGAGGGCAACGAGTCGTTCAACTACGATTCCGACAACACACACGGCAATGCCATTGCGATGACCGTCTTTCGCAATCACCTCGTCGGAAGGCGCCGCGATTTCCCAGGCCAAGCCAACGCACGCACGGCGGGACTGATGATCGGATCGTGGTGGCACTCCTTTATCGGCAACGTCCTCGGCAACCCCGGCGAGATGACCGGCTGGATCTACAACGACACGGGCATCCCATCGTTTGGCACTCCGGCGATCTACCGATTCGGCTATGACCCGGGCCATTGGGACCAAGCGCCGGACCCGAAGGTGCTGAGTACCGCGCTCCGTGACGGGAATTTCGATTACCTGACAAACGAGGTGCGGTGGGATCGTGCCGCCAGGGTGTTGCCGGCCTCCCTCTATCTGCGTTCGAAGCCCGCCTTCTTTGGGAGCAGCCCGTGGCCATGGGTGGACCCGACCGGAGGCACGAAGCTAGGCACCCTTCCTGCGCGCCAGCGGTTCGACCAGATGTCGGGGAACGGGAACGGGAACGGGAACGGGAACGGGAACAAGCCCTAGTCTGCGGCGGCAGGGAGCCGACGCTAGGACGGCGATGGTGTGCGTAATCGACGGTTGAGGGCCTGCAGCCATTGCGGACGGCTCTTGGGGTCGTAGAACCAGCGTAGCAACGTGACGGCCATCGGGGTTGGACCCAGCGCCGCACCGACCGCGACGCCGATGCCGACCCCGCGTCGTCTGAGCGGCCACGTGGAGTTCCATCGCGCGATCACGTACCGTCGAAGCAGATTGAATCGTCGATCCCCAGACACTGCGCGTGATTCAGGGTCGATTAGCAGCAGGAACAAACGGAGTTCGATATAGTCCGCATTGCCTTCGCCGAGATCGGGTTCGACTTCCAGTCGATGCTGCGTTGCAAAGTGCCGCGTGATTTTCAGTTCGCGCTGCGTCCACCGAATCTTCTTACGCAGTCCCTCGGCCAGCCCACCAGCCGCCGCACACATGTCTGAATCGTTCCGGCCGTGCCTGCGGTAATACCCCAGTGGCTCGTCCAGCCGCTGGACGCGCCCGATGAATCCCGCCGCACGCACGAGATAACCGTCCGCAGCATCCCAGAACTCATCGGCAGGTATTGGCATGACCGGGGCCAGCGCACGGCGCGAGAACGCCAGGCCACTCGTCACGTTCACGCCGAACGAGCCGGTCTTCAGAAGTTCCACCCGCACGTCCCCGTGTGCCAGACGGCTTGGGGGGTCCGGATGGATGCCGAGCACGGTCGCGCCGTCACGGTCCACGATTGTCAGGGGATATTGGGCGAGCACGGTGTCGGGCTGCCACTGGCTGAGGAGCGTCGAAATCGCGTTCGTCCTCAGGAGATCGTCCGAATCCAGGAACAGGACGATGTCGCCGGTGGCCGCGGCGAAGCCTTCGTTCATCGCGGAGCCATGTCCGCCGTTCGGCTTGAAGATGGCACGAACGCGAGAGCCAAAGCGCGCAATGATCGCTCGCGAATCGTCTGTCGAGCCGTCGTCCACCGCAATCACCTGTGCCGGGTGTGTTTGCCCTAGGGCGCTCTCGATCGCCTGTCCGACGAACTGGCCATAGTTGTAGTTGTTGATAATGATGCTCGCCGATCGAGGGCTCACAGCCCCCGTCGGACCGTAGGCGGCGTCCTTCGGGAGTTCAATGTTCCCTACCGGTGCGATGGGCCCCAGCATGTTGTCATTGTGTCCCCTCACCGTGCACTTTCGCCACTCGAGTCACCAGACCGCCAGTGTCCGCGTCAGGTCGCGGCACCGGCTGTGATGCGGCGGGCCCTCTGGGCGAGAGCCGACCGGTCCTTGTTTTCGAACCGCCGTTTAAGCGAAAGGAATGGTGACTCGAACAGGTGAAAGCTGGCAAATGCCAGTGCGTATGAGGTCCCGACCCCGCACGCAATCTGTAAAGTGGCGCCCAGCGTGTGGACGCTGGTCAGTCCACTGAAGTACGTCGACATGTCGTATCGGTACATCCCGTATGCAACCATGCCGTGAAACACGTACAACCCATAGCTGTATTTTCCCAGCTGCCGGAGCCACCCAAGCCGGAGTCCGGCTCGTAGCCATGTGAGGGTGTGGTTGTAGCTGGCGCCGTAAATCATGGCGCCGCAGAACACCGCCAGCGCGGTTGTCCTGAGAGGCAAGACCAATGCCTCGCCCGCCGGCAGCACGATGTGCCACGCCGACAGCGCCAGGATTGCGGCTCCGGACGCCTTCGCCAGGACCATTGCACGGGCGGTCGCGAGGCGCGGCTCGGTGCGCGCAAACAGAGCGAACCACGCGCCCGCAGCCAGCGTGTCGATCCGACAGGGCGTGAGGACCATGGCGTAGAGTTGATCAGGCGCGGCCGCCGAAAACCCAACACGAAGCGCCAGCGCCAGCAGGCCGAGCGCAACGCAGACACGCATGGCCGATCGGTTCGGGAGACACCAGATGACGAACGGCCAGACCAGGTAGAAATGTTCTTCGATTGCCAGTGACCAGAAGTGGCTGACGTAGGGAATCGAGAAACTGGTCTGTGGCCCGAGATAGACATTGGTCAAATACGGCCAGAGCCAACCCGACAGTCCTCGAACCTCGAGGAGCTCGGGATCGATCGCCAGCAGTGCCGAGGCGGGAACGAGGACGAGCAGCACCAGCAACACGCCGTAATACAGCGGGAAGATGCGCAGCGCCCGCCGCACGAAGAAATTGCGGAAATATCCTGGAGCGCTCTTTGAGTCGACCAGAATGCCGGTGATGAGAAACCCCGAGAGCACGAAGAAGAGGTCGACGCCCCAGAGGCCGTAGTTGGTGATTTTGACTGCTGCCCGTTCGACGAGATTCGTGGGAGCGATGGCGTTGTTGACGAAGTGGAGGGCCATGACCAGCGCGATGGCGGCGCCCCTCACACCATCGAGTTCCGGTATGTGCGCGGCACGCGCGTCGATCCTGACCGCCGATTGAGGAGGAACGGACCGAGCAGTCGTGACGTCTGATGCCGCGGGTTCCACGCGGTCCCTCAGCCGTGCCCGAGCGATCGTTTCAATGTCTTGAGTACGCGCTGGGCGTGGCGGCGCGTGAGAGGGCCCTCCGCGGACGTGCGCGGGTTGAGGGGCGGCGGCACGCGTCCGACCATGATGCGAAGCATCGGAGCGATTGGCATCTCGATCTTGCCGCCGAGGGTCAAGCAGGTGGCGGCCAGAACCATCAGGTCGAGCCGCATGCTCATATGTTGCACATACAGGAGATCGTATTCGATCCACTGATGAAAATCGCCCGAGGCCCGATCTCGCCGGCAGAGCTGCCAGAGGCCGGTGATGCCGGGCGGCACCGAGAGGCGCCCCTGACGCCAGGGGACGCAGATCTGGTTTTCATGAAAGGGTGAGGGACGAGGGCCCACCAGGCTCATTTCTCCAAGGAGCACATTCACGAGCTGGGGAAGTTCATCCACGTTCGTGGCGCGAAGAAGACGACCCACGCGGGTCGTGCGCGGATCGGCCAGCACTTTGAAGTGAGGGCCGTCGGCGTGGTTGCTGTTGCGCAGCTCGTGCTGACGCTCGTTGGTTCCGTTCCACATCGTTCGGAACTTCAGGCACCTGAAGGATTGGCCGCGAGCGCCTTCCCGCTCATCGGTGAAGAACACCGGGCCCCTCGACTCGAGCCAGACGAGCACGCTGACGATCGCGAAGAGCGGGGACAACACGATGAGGGCCACCGCGGCGAGTGCCGCGTCGAATACTCGCTTCCACGCCAGGTACCGGTTGGGAACCTCGTCGAGTGTCCTGCCAGGCCCCTCGTACGACTGGACCGTGAATCGGGCCATCTGTGCGCGGGGCGGCAACGGACTCTCGACCACGTCGCATGCGTCTTCCTCAACACCCGCGGACCACACACGGTCGCGCACGACTGTGCCCCGGAGGACGCGAGACTGCGTTCCGAGCAGGGCGTGCGCCACCACCGCGCCGGCCGATACGTGGGACCCTTCGCCGATGAGCGCCGGACCCACAATCGTTGCGTGTGCCTCGATACGCACGTTCGGGTGAATGACGACCGGACCCAGCAGGCGAGCGGTAGGGTCTATGCTGTGACCCCCGCCCAACCGCAGCGTGGCGTTGCGCCCTGTGACGCGGGCTGCATGCGTGAGATCGAGAACGGACTGCTCCATGGCTGCCAGCAGACCGTGCTCTTTGGTCAAATCGAAGGCGCCACCCTCGAGCAATACGTCGCGGCTGCTCATGCCGCGCGACATGAGCTGCTGCCTGAACTCGACCAGAGACGACGGAATGCGCTCGAACGAAATGATGCTGCCCGACACCGGGACGGCGGTCGCTGCCACACCCGAGACGAAAGGCCAGTTCAGTCGCTCGTAGTATCGATGGACGTTTTGCACCTGACCCTGATCGTCGACGTTCAGATGCTCTTTGGTGCCAGCAATGCTAGGTTCGCAGGCCACCAAGTGCTGAGCGACTTGTCGCACTGAAAGAGGGCCGCCCAGCAATCCGAATGCAGTCTCACTCATCGGCAGACACCGCGGGTCCACGAAGAGAACCACATCGGAAAATGTTGCCGCCGAAAGTGCCTTGGCGAGCCCCTCGGTCGTCATGACGACCACGGCTGAGGGACAGGCAGCCGTCATGCTGGCTCGGTACCCCGCGTCCGCTCCGGCCGGCGCGAGAATCGCCGGAGGAGCCGCAGTCACCAGTCGTAGCCGGCGGCAGAGCTGCGCCACGAGCAACTCGCCCCCCACGGGCGTACCGAGTAGCGAGCGGCGCTGTGTGGAACGCGCCATGTAGTCTGGGGTTGAATCGAGTAGTACCGGCCAGACCCTCATTTAGCCTTCCCGTCGGACGCCGCTCGCGCTCTCGCCTAAAGCCGGATCGAGCTCTGCGGTGCCTAGTAGACACTCCGACCCCGGCATGTGGCCCGAGGTTGCCATGGTCAGGATGCGAGCAAGCTGCGCGCCACTTCCCAGCGCGACACAGAACGACAGGCGGTAACTGTAGAGACAACATTCGGTAACTGGAGTGTTACCTGCAGATCGACATATATGTCACGAATAAGTGATCGTCAGACAAATAAGGCCGCTACCCAGCTCGTCTTACATCGGAGACGCTGCCTCGTCGTCGCGGCGTAACAACCCGCAGTGGATGCCAGCGCCCACACGCAGCGGGCAGTTGTCGGCCGAGCTGAGATCTTTCAACCCCAAGAATTCTCGAAGTCGCAGCCGGCCCAGACTTTAGTCTGTTGGGGCGGATCTCCATCGCAGGATGCTACTGATTCACGAGGCGGCCTTTGCTGGACCGGGGTAGGCGCGTGGTGGCTGAGCGTGGGCAGGGTCGAGATCCGGCGAGCGCGGCAGTGCGCGGACTAGTCGACCACTGAATCGTCCCCGATGACGGCCCGATCGACGCAGGCTCCCGCCCGAATGCTCGACCGTCGCCAGACGGCCGATCGGGACACCAGTGCACCTGCCTCGACTGTGACATCCAGGCCTATAGATGTCGGCCCGATCAGTACGGCCCCAGAACGAACTGTGGCCCCCGCAGCGATGAGAATCGGACCCGCAAGAACCACATCGTCTGCCACCGACGCGTCGTCGTGAATCAATACATCGCCGCGACGTTCGTACCCGTCCGGCGCCTCGACGCTCGACGCCATGGACTCAACGACGAATTCGTTGGCGGCCAGATAGGTCTGATGGTTCCAGATAGGAAGCAAGGTGCCGGAACCCTCGTACGTGACAACTCGTCCACCGTCGCGGACGAGCATAGGAATCAGGTGTTCCTTGATATCGAGGAACCCTTGCCGTGGAAGCGTTCTGAGCGCGTCACCCTCGAAGACGTAAACCCCGACCGGGATACGCGACACGTGTCCGGATGATCGGGGTTCGGAGTAGACGACCACGGTCGCATCCGCCCCGGAGGTCTGATGGCTCTTGAGCAGCGCGGACAGATCGAGGTTGGGAATCGCGGTGCCATTGGTGACCACGAACGTCCGGCTATTTTCGGCCGCCGCGACGTCGAGTACACATCCGGCCGAGCCTCTGGGCATCGGATCCTCGAGGTAGGAGAGGTCGGGCTCTTCCCCGCGGTGCGATTCGAGCCAGGCTCCCACTGCCCGCGTGTTGCGGTTCCCGCAGATGGTCCCGCGTGCGATACCGGCCCGTCGGAGCGACGACAGGGCATAACCGATCAAGGGCCTGTTTGCCACCGGGATCAGAGGGCGTGTCAGAAGCCGATCGAATCTCGAATTGCTCCAGGGATAGGTACCAGCCAAGATGACACCGGACGCCCGGGTACTGGACGGTTCATCTCGAGGCGCACCGGAGAGCGGGGCCCGTTGAAGGTCTGTGGTGGCTACCATTCGCACCTCACCCGATGACCACGGTCGCGAAAATCGTGTTCCGATTGACGATGTCGGCGGCCTTCTTCGCCGACGCGACCCGCGACACTCCAAGACGCACGACCAACACCATGCCCGAGGTTGCATGCAAGATCGGGAGCATGGCGGGACTACCTGCTGGGGGGTCGCACGGGACAAGGATCAGGTCGCCGTTCCTCGACGC
>Ga0184628_10000196_pt1 | contig 35932 bp, 22 predicted proteins | sample PLM4_5_b1_FD_133149 | JGI IMG/M metagenome (GOLD analysis project Ga0184628, IMG submission 133149) | Groundwater sediment microbial communities from an aquifer in East River, Colorado, USA - PLM4_5_b1 | ecosystem: Environmental > Terrestrial > Soil > Riparian zone | place: USA: East River...
ATCTCGAAATCGCACAATTCCTGCATCTCAAATCAGAAATCAAAAATCTCAGATTGGACTTCAAAAATGTGCGAATCTGTAAAGTCCAATCTGAGATTTTTGATTTCTGATTTGAGATGCAGGAATTGTGCGATTTCGAAATTGTCCGATTTCACGATTTCCCGATGCCGGTTTCCGTCACTCACGGAACAAATGGAATGGGAGCGACGGGGATGTGGTCCTCTCCCATGATCAATTCCGGCGCCTGATTATTTTCCTGGCAGACGAACTCAAAACTTTCGCCGGGACTCCAGCGCAGGTAAAAACCGCTTTTCCATGTCGCGGTGTACGCACCGGGATCGTCGATGGTGATTTCGTACGTGATCGTGGTGTAGTTGGTGCGGGTAATCTTTTCGATCGTGTGCAATTTCTCCGTCGTGGGCATTCCCAGATTATCGATCCACACCTTTTCATTGAATCCGACCGTATCGATGACCAGTGAGTCGCCATCCCAGCGCCCCACGGAATGTCCTCGATCGCTGGGCGACAGGTTGGCCGGATGAGGGCGGCCGTCCATGAAAACCGTTCGGAAGCTGTGCGCGCCGCCGGTCTCAATAATGTAGAAACGCTGGAGCTCCGGCACTTCGAAAAACTGTGTGCCATACGCCGTCGCGACTTGTCTCGCACCGCTGGATGGCTTACATCGCGTATAGGGTTCCTGTCGCGACAACACGCGAACAGCGAAAAGGTTTCTCGCCCACGGCTGAAACGGAATTTGACTCAGCTTGGGTTTTGCAGCAAGAAATGGATCGGTGGGTTCTCGTGCATCGGCGGCAAACAGACCGAAGTCCGATGCGACGTCGGGTCGTGCGAGAGGGATCTGTGTCGGAGTCGCGTCCCATAACCCCATCTCGCTTCCGGGAACTGCTCCCAGATTAATATGTCCGTCGGGCCAGCGGGGCGCTGGCCGCGTGTCGGGTTGCGCAGCTCCACCGCGGCCTCCGCCGCCACCTCTTCCTTGACCTCCCTGGCCCTGAGCAAGAAGATATCGCCCGTAGAGTGAAATCAGTGTGACCACTGCCAGTGCTGCAATTAAAGATCGTTTTCTCACCGTGTTCTCCCGCCCCGCTCAGCGCGGTTGTCCTGAAAGTAAAAGGCCGGCAGTTCCTCTCCGGCAATCCACTGAAGCGTCCAGCTCGCCGTCCACGGCCTGGTGTACGCGCCAGGATCATCGATCGAGACCTGATATTTCAGTGTGTTCATATCCGTGCGCGTGAAGCGTTCGACCAGGTGGAGTTGCTTTGTGTGCGGCATGCCGCCGTTGCTGAACCAGAATTTTTCATTGAACCCAATGGAGTCGACCACGAGAGTGTCGCCATCCCACCGTCCCGCCGCCTGTCCGTAGTACAGGGGATTGTCCGCGTTGCCTCGCGCCTCGCCCTTCTGTGCCCGCCCATCGGTATAAATAAAATGCCAGTCATGATTGCCGCCGCCATTCATAACGAAAATCCGATTGAACGACTTGTCTTCCGCGAACTGTATTCCGAACGGCATTTGAAATTGCCGCAGTGCGCCTGGGGGATAGCACTGCAGCGACATCGGATCATCTTTCAGAAATGTTCGCTGACGATATGCGAACACGTCCCGGGCCCACGTCTGGAACGGTGCAACCTTTGAAGCATCGTTGATGTTTTTCAACAAACCGTATTGGTCGATGACGACATTCACTCCATCTTCCTTCAATCCGGTCGCGCTGGGGCGCGCCCAATAGCCCGTCTCACCGGGCGGAGGGCCAAGCCGAGGTTTGCCGTCCGGCCACCGCGGCGTCGGACGAGCAGGCCGGGAGTCGGTGACCGGTCTAAAGAAGGCCAGCGCCTCGGGTGTCATCGCCAACATCCGGCGTCCAGTAGTGGCAAGGACGACCGAGTCTCCCCAGATTTGCTTGCTTCCGTCGCGAGCCACGGGGCCCTGAACGGTTACGGCATCGCCTGGCTTCAACGAATCGCGGTTCCACATGCTCCGCTCCAACTCCAGCTGGCTTTCCAGTTCGACGGCCCAGCTGACAGACTTCGTCGCATCGGGAACATTCATGAGGATATGGACGTGAGGATTGGACCAATCCAGGCGGGTCACAATTCCCTTGAGTGTTGTCCGTTTGTTCGTGTCGAACTTGGCCGCAACCGGACGCTGTGCCGTCATGGGCACGACCAGAAAAACTACGGCCACTCCCGGCAGAAACCAGCGCGCAATCTTCGGAAACATCCTCATCGCCTCCCCAAGCTTCCAGCTGCAATCAGGAAGAAGAATACACGTCCCGCTATAGTAATTCGAGGGACGATAGTCGAATTATTCGATCGACGTCCCTCGAGTTCCCCGAAGGTGGGTTGTGAGGAGCTTGCAATGCGCCGCAGGAGGTGAGGCTCCAGCCGCACTTCAGGTCGACGCTCCGGCTACACGCAGGATTTGCACGATCCCGGTGTGCCCGCGCTTTATCGCCCACGCGAGAGGCGTGGCCCATGGCTTGTCATCCGGAAGATTTGTCGGCGCGCCGCGGGAAAGCAGGAACCGCACCATACCGGAGTTGTTGTTCCGGGCGGCCCACGCCAGCGGCGTGGAACTGCACTCATCTTCTCTTGCGGAAATGTTTGCGCCGGCATCCAGTAGCATGCCGGCTCTCAGCGTGTTGAGTTCCAGTTCCTTTCCATCAGGGTCTGGTCTGCAGAGCATGTGAAGCATAGTCTGCATCTGCCAGTTGCATGTATCGGGATTCATACCGTGGTCCAGCAGAGTGCGCAGCATGTCGGGCCGTTCCAGAAGATAAGACTGGCAACCTGTCACCACATCCGGCACGCGAATGCCGGCATTGAGCAGCCGCTTGAGAAGGTCGCGCTTTCCGCGAGTCACCACGGCCGTGAACACACCTCCACAACCCAGTTCCGCGGATTTCGGATCTTTGGTGACACGCCGCATCACCTCGTCGTCTTCATCCATCCAAACCAGATCAAAGGGATCCAACGTGCCGCCATGCGCCTCGAGCAACGCGCGAATCTCTCGCGTTTTTGCCGCGTAGACCGCATTGCCAGCCGAATCCGAATGGGCGTTGGGATCTGCTCCATAGGCCAGCAGGAGTTCGACAAGCGCACGTTTACCGGCGCGCGACGCAGCATGTAGCGCCCCTCCTCTTTCTGCGTTCAGCTCCGGCCATGTCGGATCCGCACCGCGTTCGAGTAGAAGACGAACGATGTCGTCATGGCCGAATTCGACCGCCGTAGTAAGCGCACGACGTCCATTGGGCCGGGCAACGCGGATTTGATCCGGATCCTTATCGAGGATGGACTTGATGCGATCGCTATCTCCGAGTGCCGCTGCCACGGTGAGATCGTATGTTGCGCCGCGTGAGAGAAGCAGCCGTGCTGTTTCGGCGTCGCACGGTCGCGGTCGATTATTTCTAAACCGGCGCCAGAGCCAGTATCGTAAATATGCGAACAGGATTCGCCACACTGGAGGCCGCGGTCTTCTTCCAAATCCACCCCAGAGGGCAATATCAATGGCTTGAAAGTCATATGGAGCGAAGCCTCCGGACGAGCCCATGCCCACACCATGAATGGCATGGATATCGGAGCCGCGGTCGAGAAGCAGTTCGATGACATTTCGCGCCGAACCTGCAGTTGCCCGGTGAAGCGGTGTGCCTCCCGTTCGATCACCTCGATTGACAAGAGAAGGATGCGCATCGAGAAGCTCTCGAACACTTCGAACGTCGCCGGATTGAGCCGCGATGTGAATCGGGTGATCCTCGCGTGTTTCCGATGGTGGCGTCCTGCCACGACGGGCTCGCGTCTCTTCAAGCAGCATTGCCACGGCGTCGTGGCCGCGTTCGTTTGCCAGATCGATCAGGCTGGCGCCATAGTGGCCGTTCCATTCGACGTCCGCTCCGGCTTCGAGCAGCATTTGAACGATTTCGAGATGCCCTTCGCGGACAGCGAAATGAATCGGCGGCGTATAGAAGTACCCCTCGCGGCTTCTGCCCGGATTGTCGGCCAGCAGGCGGTGCATGGCAGCTGCGTCGCCGGAATTGGCCGCCATGATGACTTCCCAGGTGGTGTCATCCAGATCGGAAGGTTTGATCATCTCGTCCTGCGTTCAGAAACTTTGAATGTAATACGTTATGGACTTAGTAATGATTTGAGTTTGTCCGGATTTCTCTGCGCATAAATCCGTGCAATCTTCCCGTCACGTATCTCGAAGACTAAGATTGTCTCAAAAGTCCAAAGGCCTGTCGGGAGTCTTCTCGAAATAACCAGGCCGGGACGCGAGCTGACCTCCGTGAAGTCCACCTTGAAATCGCCTGAGACAAACGCCTTCGAAGTACCGAGGGTGGCAAAAAAGTTCGCAATCTTTGCCTTCTCCGTGAGAATCGTCTTCGCCGCAGGAACCTTGCCTCCTCCATCGGACCAGAATTCCGATTCGTCAGAAAGCAGTTCCACAAGCGCCGAATTGTCGCCGTTTTTTGTACACTCGAAAAACCGTGCGATCAAGTCCGTCGAATCCGTCGAATTCGCAGCAAACTTTGGCGCCGATTGCATCGCCGCACGCGCGCGTTGCGCCGTCTTCCTGCACGCGTCTTCGGACTTTTCCAGAAGACCGGAGATTTCCCGGTACGAGTATTCAAAGACTTCGCTCAGCAGATAGACGGCCCGTTCCTCGGGCGTGAGCCGCTCGACGAGTAGAAGGAACGACGTGGTCAGGCTTTCCGAAGCGATGAGTGTTTTCTCCGGCGATTCGCCTCCATGCAGGCTTGTCCAGACCTGCAGACTGTCCGGAATCACATCCGGCAGCCATGTGCCTGGATACGTTTCCCGCCGTTTGTACGCCGACTTTAGTTGGTCGATGCCTTTGTTGGCGCAGATCTTCGTCAGCCACGATTTTGGATTCCGAACCTCCCACCGCGGAACGCTGGCGCATTCCAGGAACGTATCCTGAACCAGATCTTCCGCTTCAGAGAGACTCCCCGTCATCCGGTAAGCAAAGGAAATCAGAAATGGCCGATACTGTTTCCACTCCGTTTCCCATGCACTGAGATGGTTTTCACTCATGGTCATGTTGCAAGACGAGATGCGTCGTCAAATTGTGACACATTTGCGCTGTCACGTTTGCGGCGCCGGTTTCGTCTTCATTTCAAGGAGGTCCGTATGAATCCTAGAATAAATTACACCCAGCATTCGCCGGAACTGATCAAGAAACTACTCGAAATGGGTCAGCTCAATGCCCACGGCTCGTTGAGTCCGACGCTCATCGATCTGGTTCACATTCGCGCATCCCAGATAAACGGCTGCGCATTCTGCCTGGACATGCACGTGAAGGAAGCCAGAATTCACGGTGAGCGCGAACTGCGCCTTTACCATGTTTCGGTCTGGCGAGAATCACCGCTGTTCTCCGATAAGGAACGGGCCGTACTAGAGTGGACCGAAGCCGTCACGAAGCTCTCCGCTTCCATGACGGAGAGTCTCTACGAACAGGTGCGGGCGCATCTTTCGGAAAAGGAAATGGCGGAACTGACGTTTGCCGTGGGGATCATCAACTTCTGGAATCGGTTGAACATCAGCTCCCCGACAACGCCCGGATCGTTGGATGCGATGCTTGGACTTGCCAAGGCTGGATTGAGCTAGGGAATGTTCGGGAAGTCGTGCGTTTCCGAGATTGTCGGATTTCACGATTTCCCGGGTATTTTCTAAGCGACCTTCGCGACTTCGCTCTCTTCCAGCGCGGCCGCGATGACCTCATCCACGGTACTCACGGCATGAAACCGCATCTGCTGCCGTACTTCCGCGGGTAGATCATCCAGATCGGGCTCGTTGCGTTTCGGAAAGATGATTTCCGACAATCCTGCTGCCTGCGCCGCCATGATCTTCTGCTTCAGACCGCCAATCGGCAAAACGCGACCTTGCAGCGTCACTTCGCCGGTCATCCCCACCGTGCTCTTTACACTCTTCCCGCTGAGCAGGGAAGTCAGTGCCGTGACGATGGTGACCCCGGCGCTGGGTCCATCCTTTGGAATTGCGCCGGCCGGAACGTGAATATGAAACTCCCGTCCCTCGAACGAACGCTCGTCGATTCCCAGGGATGGTGCGTGACTCTTCACATACGTCAACGCAATCCGTGCGGACTCCTTCATCACATCGCCCAGTTGGCCCGTCAGCACGAGTCCATTTCTTCCAGCCATTGCGGCGGCTTCGACAAAGAGCACGTCGCCACCGACACCGGTGACCGCCAGTCCGGTTGCGACGCCAGGAATCGCGGTCCGCGCCGCCGCTTCATGATGCACTTTCGTCCGGCCCAGCGCTTCCCGCACCGACGCGGAATCGACAGCGACGGGTGCCTGTCGATCACCGGATGCGATCGCGGTTGCCGTCTTTCGTAACAGGGTTCCGAGCTCGCGCTCGAGTTGGCGGACTCCCGATTCGCGCGTATACCCGGTGACGATCTCGCGCAGCACCGTGTCATCGACGGTGACCTCGTCGATGCGCAATCCATTGCGGTCGATCTGCCGGGGCCAGAGGTAGCCACGCGCGATGGCGACCTTCTCTTCGGTCGTATAGCCGTCGAATCGAATCACTTCCATACGATCCAGCAGCGGGCCGGGAATGGTCTCGGCCACATTTGCCGTGGCGACAAACAGCACGTGCGAGAGATCGAGCTCCACGTCCAGGTAGTGATCCTGGAAGGCATGATTCTGTGCCGGGTCCAGAACCTCAAGCAACGCGGCCGACGGATCTCCGCGCCAGTCGGCGCCGAGCTTGTCGACTTCGTCGAGCATGATTACGGGATTCATGGTGCCGGCATCGCGCAACGCTCGAACCAGACGGCCGGGCAATGCCCCGATATACGTGCGGCGATGGCCGCGGATTTCGGCTTCGTCGCGCACGCCGCCCAAAGACATCCGCACAAACTTGCGGCCGGTCGCCCGGGCAATGGATTCACCAATGGACGTCTTGCCGGTGCCCGGAGGTCCGATCAGCGTGAGGATGGCGCCCGACCTTCGGCTGTCGGTAAAGCCACGTTCCGTGCGCAGTTTGCGCACGGCGAGATACTCGCAGATTCGCCGCTTCACATCGTCGAGGCCGGCATGGTCGGAGTCCAGTACCTCGCGAGCGAATTTCGGATCGAGGCGCTCCTCGGAGCGTTTCGACCAGGGCACGGCAAGCAGCCAGTCCAGATACGTGCGGATCATCGATGCTTCGGCATTCGACTCGCCCATCTTCTCCAGCCGCGCAAGTTCGCGTTCGGCCTGTTGCTGAACCGGCGCGGGCATCTGCGCGTCCGCGATTGTCTTTCGATATTCCTCCCCAATGGAGCCTTCGTTTTCACCGAGCTCCTTGCGGATCGCATCCATCTGCCGTCGTAGGAAGTAATCGCGTTGTTGCTTCTGAGTGCCGGATTCCACTTCATCGCGAATGCGCTGGCGGACATGCAGCTCTGCGAGGCGTTCCTGCTGAAATTGCAGCGCCAGTTTCAGGCGGTCGACGACATTCAGGGTTTCCAGCAGTTGGATTTTCTGTTCGAAGTTCAGGTCCGGCGAGTAACCGGCGGTGTCCGCCAGTGCTCCGGTGTGGGTGATGGATCGAACAAAACCGCTGACACGGCTATCGCCGCCGCGAAGTTCGAGGATCTCTTCAACCACGGCGCGATACTCGCGTTCCAGCTGGTGCGTTTCCGTGGGGGCAGGGACGATGTCCGGACGCTCCTCGACATTCACACGAAGACGGCCATCGGGATCGGTTTGAGCCGCACCGGGCACGCCTCGATAAAGCCCCTTAATCGAAACGGCGTAGCCGCGGCCAGGCACCTGAACGCGGTCGGTAACTTCCGCAACCACGCCGACTTTTGCGTAGGTGTTGCCGTGCCGCGGCATCAGGAAAATATGTTTGTCGTTGCCGTCGTCGAGTGCCAGGGTCACTGGCATTCCCGGGAAAACGACTGTGTCATCCAGAGAAATCAGTGTGAGTCTTGTCATGCGGCGAACGATATGCATATAGTTGAGGATGTCAACTATACGAGGCGTTACCCGTTATGAAATCAGGGAAATCGGAAGCATGCGAAGCATGGCAACTTCTGGTGAAGTTCTTCTTCAGCCAGCGGGCCGATCTCCCGACATTCGCGTCTGCATTCGAGCTGTCGGCGGCGCAGTGTCATGTGCTGCATTTGATGGAACCCGGCCAGCCGATTCCGATGGGCAAGCTTGCCGAGTCCCTCGCCTGCGATGCTTCGAATGTGACCGGCCTCGTCGATCGGCTCGAATCGCGCGGCCTTGTCCGTCGTCATGCGGATGAGGGCGACCGGCGCGTGAAAGTGCTGAAGCTCACTCGGACTGGAACCCGTCTCCGGTCGACACTAATCGAACGCATGACCAGACCCCCTGCCAGACTGGATCGTCTCTCGGCCGCAGAGCAGCGTTCGCTGGTAAAGCTGCTCAAACGGCTGATGGCCTAGCAGCTGCCGCTCCTGCGACAAAAGCTCACTCGGATTTGAGAGAAGCCATGTCGATGGAGAATCGATACTTCACATCCGACTTGAGCATTCTCTCGTAGGCTTCATTGATCTTCTGAATGGGGATGACCTCGACATCGGAGGTGATGTTGTGCTGCCCACAGAAGTCGAGCATCTCCTGGGTTTCGGCGATGCCGCCCATGGGCGAACCTGAGAGGCTGTGGCGACCGAAGATCAGGCCGAATGCGGCAACGGCAAAAGGCTTCTCCGGCGCACCGACGAGGGTGATGTTGCCGTCGCGGCGGAGGAGCTGAAGGTAAGCGTTGATATCGTGATTCGCAGAGACCGCGTCGAGGATGAAGTCGAAGCTGCGGGCGTGCTTGTGCATTTCGTCCGCATTGCGCGAAATCACGACGTCGTCTGCTCCGAGGCGAAGCGCGTCTTCTTTCTTGTTTGGTGAAGTCGTGAAGACAACAACGTGGGCTCCGAGGGCATGTGCGAGCTTCACGCCCATGTGACCGAGTCCTCCGAGACCGACGACGCCAACCTTCTTTCCCTTGGTGACGCCCCAGTGCCGCATGGGCGAGTACGTGGTGATCCCTGCGCAAAGCAAGGGAGCGGCTCCGGCGAGATTCAGGTTCGAGGGAACGTGCAGGACGAATCTCTGGTCGACGACAATGCTGTCAGAATATCCGCCATAGGTCACCCCACCCAGATGCTTGTCGGGAAAGTTATAGGTGAGAGTGATATTGGTGCAGAACTGCTCGAGGCCCGCCTTGCATTCGGAGCAAGTACCGTCGGAGTCCACCAGGCAGCCGACCGCTGCGAGATCCCCGGCCTTGAACCTGGATACACCGGAGCCGATTGTCGTCACGCGCCCGACAATCTCGTGGCCGGGAACGCACGGGTATACAGTGGGCGCAGCGCCGCTCCACTCATTTCGAACCTGGTGGAGATCGGAGTGACAGACGCCGCAATACAGGATTTCGATCTGCACGTCGTTCTCGGTTGGATCCCGTCGTGCGATTGTGGTTAGTGCCAGCGGCGATGAGGCGCTGACGGCGGAGTAAGCTCTTGAGTTGTGCATCTGCTTAATTTAGATCTTCACGAGTAATTTCGATACGCACAATTCACCATTGTGCATGCAAACTCGGCGTACCTTACGGTGCGAGTTTCTGATTCGACAATTGATGCTATTGTATCGGTTTGTCAGGAGTTTCTTTTGAGCACTGCCATTCTTGCTGAACGTTTATCCGCACATCGAACTTTGGGCTCGTCGCCACAGACTCAAATCGCATGGATCGCCGCTCACGGCGCTTTACGGCGCCTTGCGGTGGGGGATGTGTTGACCTCGAAGGATGGACCGGTGGAGGGCCTGCACATCGTTCTCGAGGGACATCTGGCCATCTATGTCGATCGTGGGGCGGGGCACCGAAAGATAATGGAATGGCGCGGGGGAGACGTTACGGGCCTGCTGCCATATTCACGGATCGTTGCGCCGCCGGGTGACGTCGTCGCAGAAGAACCAACAGAACTGGTGACGATTCCTCGGAACGACCTTCCGGCAATGATTCGGGAGTGCAGCGACGTTACGGCCATTCTCGTCCACGCGATGATCGATCGTGCTCGCCACTTTACATCCAGCTTTCTCCATGACGAAAAACTGGTTTCGCTCGGCAAACTTGCGGCCGGCCTCGCGCACGAACTGAATAATCCGGCTTCCGCAATCGGCCGCAGCGCCGGCGCGCTGTCTCAAAGTCTGGACAATGCGGAATCCGCATCCCGCGCTCTGGGATCGTCGGAGTTCACCACGGAACAAATTGAAGTGATCGAACGAGTAAGGAAGGCATGTCTATCCGCCGGCGTACAACCGGTGCTGTTGCCACTGGAGCAGGAAGATCGCGAAGATTCGATTGCCGACTGGTTGAAAGCTCACAACGCCGAATCTTCAGCCGCCGAAGCCCTTGCGGAGAGCAGCATCACTTTCGAACTTCTCGACCAGATCGCAACTTCGCTAAAAGGGCAGGCACTCGCGACTGCGCTTCGCTGGATTGCGACCTCTTGTGCCACACATCTTTTGACTTCAGAAATTCAGGAGGCGGCATCACGGGTCTCCAGTCTGGTTGGTGCCATCAAAGGATTCACCGAGATGGATCGGGCCGCTGTGCCTGAGCCGGTGGACGTTGGACAAGGATTGGCCAACACGCTTGTCGTTTTGCGAGCGAAAGCCAGAGGCAAATCGGTGGGTCTGAGCTTCAATGCCGAAAAAGGTCTGCCGCACATCAATGGATTTGGCGGTGAACTCAATCAGGTTTGGGCCAACCTGGTCGAAAACGCGCTGGATGCCGCGGAAGAAGGTGGGCTTGTGGAATTGGCGGCGAACCACGAGTGCAATGCCGTAGTCGTCCGCGTCATCGACAACGGGCCCGGCGTTCCAGAAGAAATTCGCAGCCGTATCTTCGATCCGTTTTTTACGACGAAGGCGGTAGGCAAAGGCACGGGACTTGGACTGGATATCGTGCGGCGTCTCGTTCAACGTCATAATGGACAGATAGAATTGCATTCGCGTCCCGGAAGAACCGAATTTCGCGTCACACTTCCTATTGCGGAGACTGTCAAAGGATGAACCTGCCCGTAATTTTAGTTGTGGATGACGATCCCCAGGTATTGGCCGCCCTCCGCCGTGATTTGAAATCGCACTACAGAGAGAACTATCGCGTGTTGAGTGCGAGTTCCGGGGAAGCGGCGCTCGATGTCGTCAGAGAATTGAAAACGAGAGGGGATGCCCTTGCGTTGCTGATCAGCGATCAACGCATGCCGACCATGCTCGGTGTGGATCTGCTGACCAGGTGCCGCGAAATTTATCCGATCGCCGGCCGCGTGCTGCTAACGGCGTATTCGGATGTGAAAGCGGCGATCCGCGGAATCAACGATGCCCATCTCGATCACTATCTTGAAAAGCCCTGGGATCCACCGGAGGAGCATCTTTTTCCGGTTGTCGATGATCTATTGGCTTCCTGGCAAAGCGCGTACCGGCCTGAATTGACCGGCTTGAAACTGATCGGGCACCAGTGGTCGTCGCCGTCACATCAGATGAAGGCCTTCCTCGCAAGCAATCTCATTCCTTATCGATGGCTCGATGTTCAGCGCGATCCGGAAGCGCTGGCTCTCATGAATGTCACCGGCGTGGCCTTTCATGAATTGCCCGTTTTGCTTCTTGAAGACGGAACCGTACTTCGAAACCCGGATAAGCGGCAGGTTGCCGAAAGCCTCGGTTTGGCCATGGCGGCAACCCGGGACTTGTATGACCTGATCATCGTGGGAGCGGGGCCCGCGGGACTGGCCGCGGCGGTATATGGTGCTTCGGAGGGAATGCGGACGTTGCTGTTGGACAGCCACGGACCTGGAGGTCAGGCGGCGGCCAGTTCGAAAATTGAAAACTATCTCGGATTTCCGGCCGGCGTCAGCGGAAGCGAGCTGACGCGAAGGGCTTTGGCTCAGGCTCAGCGCCTTGGTGCAGAGTTTCTGGTGCCTGTCTCTGTAGCCGGACTATGCCTGGATCAGGGTTATAAGCGGGTTGCGCTCGCAGACGGTCGTGAACTGCTGACACGTGCCATACTGGCGGCCACTGGGATGACTTACCGGGAACACACCGCCGAGGGCATCGCGGCTTGCACTGGCGCTGGCGTGTATTACGGAGCAGCGGTGACGGAAGCGCATTCATGCCGGGGCAGCCGTGTCGTGATCGTCGGGGGAGGAAACTCCGCGGGACAAAGCGCCGTATATCTCTCACAGTTCGCAAGTGAGGTTCATATTGTGGTGCGCCGCAGTGGTCTGGAAGAAACGATGTCGCACTATCTGGTGAATCAGATTGCCGCGATATCGAACATCCATATTCGGCCACGCACGGTGGTCGAACGCGTCGAAGGTGAAGGCCGACTGGAGCGGATCTGGATGCGCTCGCTCGATACGGATTCTGTCGCGCTTTTCGTTTTCATTGGGACACGCCCGCATAGCGAGTGGCTGCCGGCTTCCGTTCTCCGGAATGACAAGGGATTCGTCCTGACGGGTCACGATGCGACATATTCAGAAGCCTTTCCCAGAACATGGAAAGAGACTCGAGATCCTTTGCCATTGGAGACCACGGCTCCAGGTGTATTTGCCGCAGGTGATTTGCGGGCGGGCGCAATGAACCGGGTCGCATCTGCTGTCGGTGAGGGAGCGATGGCTGTCCGGCTCGTGTCCGAATACCTGACGCGAACCTGATTCGAAACCCAAGCCTAAAGTTCCTCTTGGTGTTCTCCTCTTGTGGGAATAGACTCTGCCCAAATCGCAGCAAAATTTTCTCCGGGGGGAGTCAATGAAGAATATTTCTGTCTGGATCCTTTTTCTGACATGCATGTTTCTCGTGTCGAATGCGTATGGGCAAGTAGGCATCAACGCAACTCTGAGCGGCACCATAACCGATGCCTCAGGAGCTTTGATTCCGGGCGTCGAGGTTACGGCAATCAACGAAGCGACGGGCGTCGCTTCAACCGCCCTTTCGAATGAAGGCGGAACTTACCGCTATCCGAGCCTTCAACCCGGAACCTACGAAGTCAAAGCATCACTGACCGGGTTCCAGGACCGGAAGATCAAGCTCACTCTGGGAACGTCGGCACAGATTCGTCAGAATTTTACTCTTCAGGTCGGAGGCGCGAACACGACCGTTGATGTCAGCGTCGCCTCGGACGAGTTGTTGACGGCTTCGACCGCCTCCGTCAACACCGTACTGGCGTCCCAGCAGATCGTGGACCTGCCTCTGGTGGGCCGCAACGTCATGGACCTGGTGACTCAGACGATGCCCGGCGTACAGGGCGACGGCCAGGCCAGTACCACGTTCGGCGGCATCACGACAAACGGTTCGGCCAACATCGGCATCTCGATGGACGGTGTGACGATGAACACCGGCCGCCACACTCAGGGCCTCAAGACCTCGTACTTCGTCTCTCCCGACATGATCGATGAGATGCGTGTGGTCGTGGCGCCGGTCGACGTCGAAGGCCGTGGCGCTGCGCAGATTCAGATGCGCGCCCGCACCGGCGGCAACCAGTTCCATGGTGCCGCTACCTGGAACATGCGCAATTCCGCGCTCAATGCGAATACCTGGGACAACAATCGGCAGGGAGTGCCACCGCTTTGGTACAACCGCCATGAGTCCACGGTCAGCCTGGGAGGTCCGATCGTTAAGAACAAGGCCTTCTTCTTTGTGTTGTATGACCGCAACGATCAACGTCAGAAAGAAACGATCAACTCCCCGGTGTTGACGGCCCCTGCCCGTCAAGGTCTCTTCAGGTTCTTTCCGGGAGTGAACAATGGTAATGCCGATGTGAATCCGGCAGGTGTTGGCGCCGGCAACACTCTGACCGCTCCAGTCGTGGACAAACTGGGGAACCCTCTCGACTTTACTCAAATCACGGGCGCAACAGGTCCGATGCGCACGTTCAGTGTCTTCGGTGATTCGCTGAACCCGGGCGATCCCAACCGCCCTCGGTTCGATCCCACAGGGTTGATCCAGTCGATCATCGATAAGATGCCACTTCCCAATGCCTTTGACGGACCATCCACGGTCAGCGGCCTGCCTGTCGATGGACTGAATATGGGAGTCTATCGCTGGGTGCGCCGCACCGTCGCGGGAAGCCCTGGCGGGACCGCGCAGATCCTGGATGCGTTCAGCCGGCACCAGCTCAATATCAAGATCGATTATAACTTCAGTCCGAATCATCGGCTCAGTGGGACGTGGGTGGATGAGAGTCACTACTCGGACAATAACAACCTGTCTCCCTGGCCCTCGGGATACGGCGGAGAAACCCGCGAAGAACCGATCGTCCGGACGCTGAACTTTACTTCGACGCTGACGCCATCGTTGCTGAACGAGTTCCGATTCGGCTATCGCTCGACCTCGTTATATTGGTCCCCGGCCATCGAAACGCCTGGAGTGAAGGACGAAGCATTTAAATTTCTTCCGCAGGTTAACGGATATCCTGTGTATGTCCGTCCGGTTCTGTTCCCCAATCATGTCATCGGCGCGAGCGGCGATTTCGGCAACATCAGCCCTCTCACGACGTACAGCGACACCCTGTCCTGGACCCGTGGCGCTCATGCCCTCAGATTCGGCGGTGAACTTCGCTATGCTCATACGGCCGGTTATCAGCCAACGCCGGTCACCAGCCTTCAGTTCGGCCTGATTCCTACGATCACCGGGGGCGCCGGCGGAGTCGCGGTCACCGGACTCGACAAGGTAGCGGGATTGTTACCCAATAGTCTGACGGTCTCCCAGAACCTGCTGCTGTCGCTGGCTGGTTCCGTGGGCAGTTCGTCCATGCGCTTCGAAACGTGGGAACCCACGGACACCTCGTACATCGACTATAAGGAGTCTTACAACCACCCTGGTCAGCCCAAGGATACCCGCGGCAAGATCCGCGAAAATCATCAGAACGAAATCAACTTCTTTGTGAAAGACGACTGGAAGGTGACGCCGAGCTTCACTCTGAACCTGGGCGTTCGTTACGACTTTTTCCGCGTGCCGGACTTCCGCAGCGCGACAGGGAACTACTGGACTCGCGGGCCTGCGGACGGCAACGAAGGTTACTTCGGCATTTCCGGACGCAACTTCAATGAGGCTTTCCATAACGGCGGACAGGTCAAGGCCGGGCTCACGGAAATCGTGCTGATTGGCAAGGATTCGAAGTACCCCGATCTGGGCATCTGGCCAGAGGATCGCAACGACGTCTCGCCGGCGATTGGCTTTTCCTGGGCCCCGAATTTCGGCGGCAAGGACAAGACGACGATCCGCGCCGGTTATCAGATCAGCCACCTTCTTCCGGGCAACAGCCTGTCCTGGATCGACGCGGATTCGGGCCGTCTTCCCGGCCTCGAGGTCAACGCGATCGACAATGGCGGATCCACGTATCGCGATCTGACCAACGTCGTGTTTCCGCTGGCCGTGCCAGCTTCGATTGACGAGAAGGTTGTGGTGCCCACCAACAACCGGTCCGCGGCTCAGGCGTTCTACGCGCCGACCTACTTGTCGCCATACATCCAGACGTTTACGCTGGGTGTGACACGGTCACTGCCGGGAAAAGTGATCCTCGACGTGCGTTATGTGGGGACACGCGGTGTGAAGCTGCACTCGACCATCAATTACAACGAACCGGACTTTCAGTACAACGGCCTGATGGAAGCCCTCACCCTGACGAGAGCCGGTGGAGACGCGCCGATATTCGACCAGATGTTCAACGGATTGAACTTCGGCGCGGGGATCGGCATTGTTGGCACGAACGTGACAGGGTCGGAAGCGCTGCGCCGCCATACGACGTTCCGCACGAACCTGGCCAACGGCGATTTCCGTGCCGTGGCCAATTCACTCAATACGGCGAACATTGGCGTAAACGTTCCTGCGGGGCAGACCATTGCCGGCGCCACGCTGGCGTCCAGTGGCAAGTTCACAGATAACTTCATCGTCGCCAACCCGCAGTTTTCAACAATGGAAATGCGGAACAATTCGGACCAGTCCACATACCACTCGCTCCAAACCCAGGTGACGATGCGGCCGACAAGCGGTATGACCTTTCAGGGTACCTGGACCTGGAGCCGCTCCACGGGTGTCGCCGGCAGCACGCCGGATGGCGGCGGTATTACGGCGACCTATCGTGATTTCATGAATCGTGCAGCGGACTACACCGTTGCGTCATTCCAGCGCACGCACGATTTCCGCGTCTACGGCACGTTCGAACTCCCATTTGGGCCTAAAAAGTTCATTGGCGGCAACTCGAACGGTTGGGTAGCCCGGGTAATCGAAGGATGGCAGTTGGGCGTGATCACGAACGCCACCACGGGAGGTCCGCTGAATGTCTCGGCGCGCAACACCATCAACCGAACGGGGACTCCGGACATTGTCGGCGACTTCGATCGCAAGGGGGAGCTGCAGTGGAACAGTACGTTCGGGAATTATTTCGGAGGCGCCTACAAGAAGGTTACTGATCCGGCATGTGCCACCGTTGCTGTAAATTTGCAGGCGTTCTGCACAAATTCCGCTATTGCCGATGCGAACGGGAATATCGTTCTTCGGAATGCGGCACCAGGTCAGTTGGGAACGCTCGGTCTGAATCCCATCTACGGCCCCGGCCGCTGGGAAATGGACGCGAACATCTCGAAGCTGTTCAAGATCACGGAATCGAAGAGCGTGACTTTCCGCATGGATTCGAGCAACGTGTTTAACCATCCGAACCCCGTGAACCCAAGCCTCGACCTGAATGCGGGCACTTTCGGTGAAATCAATAACAAGACCGGAAGCCGGTCGCTGGCTGCACAGGTCCGCCTGCAGTTCTAGATGTGGATCTTGTGAATTGCCAGAGTTCTGTAATCTGGAACAAAGGAGGCGGCTGAATAAGCCGCCTCACCAAGTCAATGCTGCTGAAGCGCCGGATCAGGATCCCGTTGACGGGTCATCATCACCAATGAGGACATGGTCGCAAAGGGATTGCTACACAGGAACGACGGCAGGTGCCGGCGGAGTCGAGTGGAGCATGCCGCCGCCGTCCGTAAATAGTTTTCGCGGCGGGAATTCCAGTGCAGCCCGAAGTCGGATCGCAGCCGCTCGGGAAGCAGGCCAATCCCAACAGCGCTTCCTGCAAACAGAAGCTTCCCCACGGCCGAGTCTGAGAAAAGTGCAGCCGCAATGGTTTTCGCATCGTCGCCGATACAAACCGCCCCGTTCTCCAGCATGCCGGTCATATAGCACGTGAATTCGGAATAGCCCGGGGGAATGATGCTTTCCGGAATGTCGAACATTCTGGCTAAAGTCAGGCTGTCGCGATAGTAGAGTTCCTTTTCCTTGAGGGAAAGAGGTGCAACAAACAGTTCGTAAACCCGCAGCGCTGAATCCGTGATTGTGGACAGGACCCAGAGCTTCAGTTCCGGATCGTTGGCATCGTATGGAGTACCCGCGGGAAATTTGCCCACATCCGAACTCAGTACGCCATGGACTCGCGTATGGATCCGATTGATGGAGTTTACGGCCCGTGCGGCCAACTTCCGGCTTCCGAAAGTAACGGATGCCGCCGCAATAGAAGTTCGATAAAGGCGAGCAAGCCGGTGGTCGCGAAAACGGCTATGTTCGGCCACTCCGGCTGCAACCAGCGGATGAGCGATCTGCATCAATACGGCACGTGGCCCCGCTAGACCAGTGGTGAATTCGCGGTTGACCCGCCAGAATACCGATTTCGGGGAGAAGAGTAACGGGTGCATGGTCTCTATTCTCTCTCGAAATTGAGAGAAGTTTCGAGCAAATCCCTCAATTTGGCGGATTGGCCGAAAAACACATTCCACAACATTTAGGTCCCAATCGAAGTCTCAAATCCGTCAAGGGTTGGTTTGCCCATCGATAAATGGGATCATGCAATGTGCTTTCCTCCAATCCTCCGACAATCAAGGTTGGCGTTTCGAGACTGGTGCTTGGGTTCTACGGTAGTGTCGAACACGCCGAGGAAGCCCTTCACGAGATTCGGAAAAATCATTTTCGCCGGTCTGCGGTTGTTCAGTGCGCGGAAGATGGCGCTCTCAACTACCTGTATGAGGGATTTTCTCCTTACCTTCGGGCGGCACTCTCTATCGCGGTGGCGATCGTCCTGGTCCTGCTGGGCAGAGTTCTGCATGAAGAACGTTGGGCACAGATCCTCCTGGCGTCGTGCGGTTTCCTGGTCACGTGGTTTGGCACGCTCTGGCTCGGGTTGGGGCTCCAGAAAAAGCTGGTGAGGCGCTATGGCCGCTTCCTGCTTCCGGGAGAGAGCCTCGTCGTTGTCCAGGCGACGGAAGTCGACACTCCGGCCGTCATCGAAGCTCTGAGGCGTATCTCACATCCGTCTGTATTCGCAATTCGTCCCGGGTTGCGATTGGGCTTTTCCCGGCAGTCCGATGAAACGTTGCGAGATCCCGTCACCCTGGCAAGCTTGCCGGATTGCGCTACCGAACTGGCCGCTTCACACGAGATGGACGTATCTACGAGAGCAAGGCCGCTGCTGCCCATTCTTCGAGAATGCGAAATTGCGATTGAGCGTGCGCGGGCAGATCTTGGTGAAGCGGCGCGTCTGGACTACGGAATCGCACACGCCGCCGAGTGGCTGCTGGACAATACTTATCTGATCCGCTCTCACATCGCCGAGATCCGGCACAATTTGCCCGACAATCACACGAAGATCCTTCCCCTGATTGCCGACACAAGTTCTCGTGTGCGGTTTCGTATTTATCATATTGCGGTGGATTTGATATTCCGCACCGGGCACAGAGTCGCAGCGGAAAGTATTGTCGCTTACCTCAATGCCTATCAGCAAAAAGCTCCGTTGACCATTGCCGAGCTGTGGGTATTCCCATTGATGCTGCGCCTGGTGCTCCTGCAAAGGCTGCAGCGCTTGTCCGAGCTGGCGAGCTGGCGGCAACATCAAAAGGAAATGGCGGACTTCTGGTCGAACCGCCTTCTGAACGCGGCACAGCGTAGTCCCGAACAGTTCGAGAAAATCGTCGCGGAACTGGATCGCGACGGCAACGAACTGACGCCGCATTTCATTGCGCGGCTCGGCGAGCAACTGCACAAGGAAGAGTTGTCGCTGGCTCCGATTCAGAAATGGATCGAGACGAAAACTGGCTTTCGCCTGGCCGACATCAATTTGCGCGAACATGCCGAAGAGGCAAATGACTTGATGTTCATTTCGACGGCAATCGGAAATTTGCGGCACCTCTCGGAGCTGCAATATCCGAAGATCGTCGAGGAGGTGAGCCGGCTGGAAGCAATTCTCTGTGAAGATCCATCCGGGGTTCATCCCCACAGCGATTTTGCCACGCGCGATCGATGCCGGCGCATTGTTGAAGAAACGGCCCGCCAATCCAGGTCTACCGAATGGAGCGTGGCGCGACTCGCTGTCGAGTTGGCGCAGAGTGCAGAGCCGGGAAGTCGTGAAGGATGCGTCGCATTCTATCTTTTGGATGAAGGGCTGGCGAAGCTCGAAAAACGCGTGGGACGGCGTCTTCTCTGGCGCGAACGGCGGCTGCGATTCCTGTATCGGCATCCAGCTCTGATATATCTCGGAGGGCTCGCCACACTCACATCAGGAATTCTGAGTGCTTTCCTGTTTGCGGCGCACTCGATGCGGGTCAATTCACCTTCAATACTTCTGCTTCTGGGAACACTCGCAGTTTTCCCGGCCGCCGAACTTGCACTCTACCTGGTCCAGACGTGGTTGACCTGGTATGTCCCTCCTCGCACACTGCCGAAAATGTCCTTCGAGCGGGGCATACCCGAAGACCGCCGCACACTTGTGGTGGTCCCCATGATGATCCTGACAGAAGCTTCGATTCTGGGCGAGATCGACAAACTGGAAGTGCGCTACCTGGCCAATTCCGCGCCGAACCTGCATTTTTCGCTGCTTGCGGACTTCACCGACGCAGAAGAATCGGAGATGCCGGAAGACGGCGCTCTGCTGGGGTTGGCGGTGAGAGGCATTGAACAGCTCAACGCGCGTCACGACGCCGGCACGTTCATCCTCTTTCATCGATCGAGGACGTGGTGCGAGACCGAGCGCCGTTGGATCGGATGGGAACGCAAGCGCGGGAAGCTGGAGGAACTCAACCGTTTCCTGAATGGCGAAGACTGCGGGTTGTTTGTGCATGCGGGAACGCCGCCGCCGGACATTTCTTATGTGATTACGCTCGACGCCGACACTCAGCTTCCACACGGCAGTGCTCAAAGACTCATTGAATCGATTGCTCACCCGCTGAACAAGGTGGAACTCACGAAGGACCAGCGAAACCGAATCCGCGGCTACACCATCATTCAGCCGCGTGTGAGCATCACCCTCCCATCGGCAACCGCAACGCGTTTTTCCAGGCTGTTCACGGACGCACGTGGGAGCGATCCGTACTCCCATGTGGTTTCGGACCTCTACCAGGATGTTTTTGGCGAAGCGATCTATCACGGCAAGGGCATTTATGATGTTCGTGCGTTTCACAAGATACTTACCCATCGTTTCCCCGAGCAGAGGCTGCTCAGTCACGATCTCATTGAAGGCGCGCATGTCGGTGTCGGACTGGCCACGGACGTGGAACTCTTCGAACAGTTTCCGTACGACTATGTGAGCTACAGCAAGCGGCAGCACCGCTGGGTGCGCGGTGATTGGCAGATCGCTTCCTGGATTTTTCCCAGGGTTCCAGGTGGGACGAAGCAGGATCGCTTGCCAAATGCACTGACTCTGATCAATCGGTGGAAGATTCTCGACAATCTTCGCCGTAGTCTTCTGTCCCCGATGGCCCTGGCGCTCCTGCTCGTCAGTTGGATCTCCCATGCCGGTCCCGCCGTCGCCAGCACGCTGGTTGCGCTTGTTCTTCTGGTGCCGCTTTCTGTTCAAGTGCTGCAGCGATTGGTGCAGCGGTGGCGTGGAGATGTCCGTGCGTTGCACGAGGTGAACAGCGATTTAAATCGAGCTGTCGTGATGGCGGCCTTTCTGCCGCACCAGGCGTACCTCGCATTGGATGCCATCGTCCGAGTCCGCTATCGGTTGAGCGTCAGCCGGCGACACCTGTTGGAGTGGCAGACTTCGGATGCGTCGCACCTGGCTGCGGCAACACACCTGGATGCATTTCGGACGCAGTTCTTTTTCATTTCTGCGGTCGCGGCCGTATTTTTGCTGGTGCTGGACCTTCAAGGTTTCTTCTGGAGTCCGGCATGGTCGCCCTTTCTTCTGCTCTGGGTCGCTGCTCCGGCTGTTCAGTACTGGATAGGATGGCAGCGGCGCTCGGTGCGAAAGCTGGAACGGATTGAAATCGAGGATCAACGCTATCTCCGGCGGATCGCCCGGGAGACGTGGCGATTCTTCGATGATTTGGTAGGACCGGACCACAACTGGCTTCCACCAGACAATTCTCAGGAAGCGTTGCACGTCGAAACCGCAGCTCGCACTTCGCCGACCAACATTGGGATGTGGTTGATGTCAGCAGTGTCCGCCCGCGATCTTGGGTTTCTGACTCCGGAGCAGATGATTGATCGATGTTCGGCGACGATAGAGACACTCCAGAAGCTCGAGCGCTGCGAGGGACATATTCTAAACTGGTACGACACGCGGACTCTCGAACCCCTGCGGCCTCCGTATGTATCGACCGTCGACAGCGGAAATCTCATTGCCAGCCTGTGGGTGCTCGAGCAGGCCTGTGAGGAGATAGAACAGCAGCCTCAATTGGAGGACCGTGCACTTCGGGGGTTGGCCGACACCCTGGCTGTCGTTATCGAACGCTTTCCCCCGAATCGCACCACCGCCATTCCTATGGAGACGTTGGCAGGATTGTTCCGCGAAAAATCATCCGGCATCGAAGCGATGGAGCGAATCCGGCTGGCTGCGGAACCCGCACGGAAGTTGAGGGAATCGCTACGCTGGACCATATCGGAGATCGAGGAACGAACCTACTGGTTCACCCGCCTGGAGGAGCAGGTACAGACATGGATCCGGTACTTCGATCGTTACATGCGATGGGCGGATGTTCTGTTGTCTCCTCCGGACGAGTTCCTTCGTCCTCTGGGTGAGAGCGCCATTCTGGAGCGCCGGCGGCTCCTTCGAGAATTGCCTTCATGGGGCCACCTGTCTCTTGGAGAAGCTGGCGTTCTTTCCGGCATCATTCCGGAGGGTGGCGGGCTGGATGACCTTCCGTCACACCTCAAATCCTGGTTGGCGGATCTAAGAACCGAGATTGAGAATGTACGCGCAGCGTCGGAGGCTTTACTCGGGCGTGCCGGACGCCTCGCCCAGATGAGCGAAGATCTCGCCTCGGCAATGGATATGCAATTCCTCTATGATACCGATCGGCGCCTCTTCGCAATTGGATATCAGGTGGGTGCGCCAGTCACCTTTTCGGCCCACTACGATTTACTCGCAAGCGAAGCGCGCCTGACCAGTCTGGTGTCGATCGCTAAAGGTGACGTACCTGTGAACCACTGGCTGGCACTGGGGCGTCCGTACACGACGTCGAACGGACAGGTGCTGCTTTCCTGGAGCGGTACGATGTTCGAGTATCTGATGCCGCTTCTATTCACGCGCAGCTTCCGGAACTCCCTGCTCGAGAACGCCTGCGATGCAGCGGTGAAGTCCCAGATGGAATATGCCCGGGAACGGGGCGTACCGTGGGGTATCTCCGAATCCGCTTACGGTGCTCTCGATATTCACAAGATCTACCAGTATCGGGCTTTCGGTGTTCCTTCACTGGGCTTGAAACGTGGGTTGGAGGACGACCTGGTTGTCGCGCCTTACGCCACGGCTTTGGCCTTGCTGGTTGAGCCGGTGGAATCGATCAATAATCTCAAGCGTCTGGAACAGGCTGGCATGAACGGACGCATGGGCTTTTACGAGTCGCTGGACTACTCCCGCCAACAGGAACGTGAAGGTGGCAGTGGAGTGATTGTCTATACATACATGGCTCATCATCAGGGGATGAGCCTGATGGCTATTGACAACGTACTCAACGGCGGCATCATGCGTCAGCGCTTCCATGCGGATCAAAGGATCAAGGCTGTCGAGCCGTTGCTATTTGAGCGGATACCGCCGCAGCCTTCGATGCTCGTTCACATTCCATCCGATCATGTTGCGATTCGTCCGATAGCGGAGCCGTCGGCGACTCCGTACCGGGTGCTCGATGAAGATACCCGGATTCCGCGCGTACATCTTCTCGGCAACCCCCGGTATTCGCTGATGATCACCAACTCGGGTGCGGGCTACAGCCGCTGGCGCGACTTCGATATCACACGTTGGCGTGCGGATTCGACCCGCGACAACTGGGGGATGTTTTTCTATCTGCGTGAGTATATGCGCGAGGAAGGGGGCTACAACGTCTGGTCCGCAACCCATCAGCCGTTGAATGTGAAAGATCCGGTCTACACGGCGATCTTCAGCGCAGATCGCGCCGAATTCCGGCGGCGCAGGCGAGGGATCGAATCTCACGTCGAAGTGACGGTATCGCCGGAAGACGATGTGGAAATTCGCCGTGTGACGCTGACCAACCATGGTTTGCGCACACGCAAACTGGAATTGATCAGCGCCGCTGAATTGAGCCTCGTTCCCCATGCCGCGGATCTTGCGCACCCGGCATTCAACAAGCTATTCATACAGACCGAGGCGCTCCCCGAGCTGCAGGCGCTACTGGCATGGCGCCGGCTCCGTTCTGCGGACGAGCAGCCGGTCTGGGTGGCGCAGTTCATCATTGAAAGCCCCGCAACCGATGAACCTTTCGATTATGAAACGAATCGTGCGCGCTTCCTGGGACGAGGACGCAGTTGGCAGAACCCCGTCATGTCCACGGAACGCACCTCAGGCTATGTTCTGGATCCTGTATTCGCGATCAAACGACGGCTTTCACTTGAACCGAGGCGGCAGACTCAGATTACGTTTATTACTGCCGCTGCGGAGTCGCGTGACGAACTCATGCGCCTGATCGCGAAGTATCGTGACCCCGATATCTGCCGCCGAACCTTCGAGCTGTCGTGGTCTCACGCGCAACTCGAGTACCGATACCTCGATATTCATGGCGACGTGTCGTTCCGTTTTGACGAGCTCGCCAGTCACCTGCTGTATCCAAACATGCAGTTCCGGGCGCCAGTGGAGCGTCTGCGACGCAATGTTCTCGGGCAATCGAGACTGTGGGCTTACGGCATCTCCGGAGATTTACCGATTGCCGCCGTTTCCGTTATCGATTCGCAGGGGCTGGCGCTGGCCCGCGAGGTATTGGTTGCTCATACCTACTGGAGATTGCGCGGCCTTAAGGCCGACCTCGTTATTCTGAATCGTGAGCCTTCCAGCTATGAACAACCGCTTCAACACGATTTGATGCGTCTTGTGGAGGCTCACTCGCTGCACACGGGGACGGATCAGCCGGGAGGCGTGTTCCTCCGCAGGGCAGATCAAATCCCTGAGGAAGATCTTAATTTGATCCTCACCGTTGCGCAGGCAACGCTGGGCACGATTCGTGGGCCGCTTTCGACTCAGTTCAGCGGTTCTGCGGAGGGAACCCCTCTCCCGCCGGCGCTCGCGGTCCGGAAATTCGAAGAACAGCCTTCAGAGCCGTTGCCGTTTCTCCAGCTTCCGTACTTCAACGGACTTGGTGGATTTACAGCCGACGGCCGCGAGTACGCCATTTATCTCGGGCCGAATGCGGTCAGCCCTCTGCCGTGGATCAATGTGATGGCGAATCCGGTCTTTGGATCCCTTGTGAGTGAATCCGGATCGGGCTGCTCCTGGTACGGAAACAGCCAGACGAATCGCTTGACGTCATGGAATAACGATCCGATTTCGGACTCTTCCTCAGAGGCAATATATATTCGCGACGAGGATAGCGGCATCTTTTGGACACCCACCCCATTGCCCGTGCGAGAGCTCGACGCCTATCGGGCGCGTCACGGTCAGGGATACACCGAATTCGAGCACAATAGTCATGCGCTGGAGCAGAGACTTTTGACATTCGTGCCGGCGCAGGCAGACAGAGCGGATCCCATTCGCATACAGCGATTGCGGATCAGAAACAAATCTTCGCGGTCGCGGCGGTTGTCTGTCACGGTTTATTCGGAGTTCGTACTTGGTACGAATCGCGAGTCTACGCAGATGCATGTCGCCTGCACCTGGGATGAAAGCTCCAGGGCACTATTTGCACGCAATCCCTATCATCGGGACTATGGCCGCAGAATTACATTCGCCGCGATTGTGCCGGAAGCCATTTCGTATACAAGCGACCGTACGGAATTCCTCGGCCGCAATGGCTCACCGGGCGCTCCAGCTGCGCTTCGGCGAGTCTCGCTTTCGAATCGAACAGGCGTTGGTCTCGATCCCTGCGGAGCGCTGCAGACGAAATTCGAGCTTGGTCCCGGACAGGAAAAAACAGTAATCCTCATGCTGGGACAGGCGGATGATGTGGATCACGCGCGGCGTCTGGTGAACCGCTACCGGGATCCCGCCGCCGTGGAGCAGGCGATCGTGGCGACTCGTGATTGGTGGGATCGGCTCCTGACCACAGTCCAGGTCCAGACGCCGGTGTTGTCCGTGGATCTGATGATGAATCGCTGGCTGATTTATCAAGCGCTGAGCTGTCGCATCTGGGGGAGATCCGCCTTGTATCAGTCGAGCGGCGCGTATGGTTTTCGCGACCAGTTGCAGGATTCGTTGGCGCTTGTTTATTCCGCACCGAATATCGCTCGCGAGATGATCCTGCAGGCCGCTTCGCGGCAGTTCGTCGAAGGGGACGTGCAGCATTGGTGGCATATGCCTTCGGGCGAGGGTGTCCGCACGCGATGTTCGGACGATCTGCTGTGGCTCCCGTACGCGGCGTGCCAGTATGTCGAGATCACCGGTGACATCGGTATCCTGGATGTCAACGCAAGTTTCCTCGATGGGCCGCAGCTGAAAGATGATGAGCTCGAAGCCCACTTTAATGCAGAGATTTCAACCGAACATGCGACTTTGTTCGAGCACTGCCGGCGGGCGATTGAAAGGGGTTCAACCCAGGGACCACATGGCCTGCCTCTGATCGGTACAGGAGACTGGAACGACGGGATGAACAGCGTCGGCGATGAAGGTAAAGGCGAGAGCGTGTGGTTGGCCTGGTTTCTTGTGGATGTCTGGCAGAGGTTTTCCGGTCTGTGCGATCGCCGGGGCGAACAGCAGTTGGCTGGCAAGTATCGCGAACGCGCGCGCAGCATGAGCGCCACAATCGAACAAACGAGCTGGGATGGCGAATGGTACCGCCGCGGTTACTTCGACGACGCGACGCCGTTAGGTTCACGACAGAACGAGGAAGCCCGCATCGATTCACTGCCTCAGACCTGGTCGGTCATCAGTGGCGCCGGCGATTCCAATCGATCAATGCAAGCCATGAGCTCCGTTGATAAACACTTGATCCGGAGGAAGGATCAGCTTGTGCTGCTCTTTACTCCTCCGTTCGACCATTCAAAGCCGCACCCCGGCTACATCATGGGATATCCGCCGGGCGTACGCGAGAACGGCGGGCAGTATACGCACGCCGCGTTATGGGTCGCAATGGCGCTTGCTCGAATGGGAGAGGGCCAGCGGGCCGTGGAGGTGTTGCAGATGCTGAATCCGATCGAGCATGCGCACACGCCGGAAGATTGCGCTGTATATCGAACGGAGCCATACGCGGTAGCTGCTGATGTGTATTCCCTGGAAGGCCAGCAGGGGCGCGGCGGATGGACGTGGTACACAGGCTCCGCCGGGTGGATGTACAGGGTTTGGCTGGAGGAAGTGTTGGGTTTCAAACTGCGTGGCAATCGTCTTTCCATTGAGCCCGCCATACCTGCGGATTGGCCCGGCTATGTCATCACCTTCCGTTATGGCCGAACTGAATATCGGATCGAGGTGCAGAACGGTGGTGAAGCCATGAATCAGGAAATCCCGCTGGAAGACGACCTCAGGACCCACACGATTCGAATATCCACGGGCCCACGTCAAACCCGTAAAACATCGGACACTGCAGGCACGCCCTCAGTTGTCGCGTAAGTGTTCGTTGGTCGAATTCCAAACGCGGAGTCATAATGATGCCATCTATGTCGAATCCAGTGTCTTTGTCCAAGCTAGGTAATCGGGAATTCTTTCTCCGGCGATTGTCGCAGGAAGCTCCCGCATTTGTTGATGTATGCGCCGCCTTGCCTGCCGACAAACTCGATTATCGCCCCAATCCCAAATCCCGTTCGGCCGGCGAATTGGTTGCCATGCTTGTTTCGGTGCAACAAAGTTGCGTCGAACTCTGCGAGAAGGGAAGCAGTTCGTATAACAGCGGAATACGCTGGCATCCTGAAAGTCCGCTGACGACGCTGGAAAAGATGATTGCCGCTTTTCAACAGCATCATCGCGCTCTCGTTGAGAAAGTGTACGGTCTCAACGACGCGTCATGGGATCACGCTGCCTGGTTGATACAGGGAGATCAGGAAATCATTTTGAAGGACACCATCGGCGGCCTGCTATGGATTGCGCTGTTTGACGCGGTGCATCACCGTGGACAACTGAGTACTTACATCCGGCCGATGGGTGGAAAAGTCCCCAGTATTTATGGCCCCTCCGGTGACGCTCCCGCGCGATGGTAGCTGCGGCATTTTTCGAGTAATCGAAAGCTCGGTCTCAAGCGAATGGTTGCAGTTTGGACAGAACCGTTGGGAAAAACTCGGCAACCGTCGGATGAATATGCATTGCACGCTGAACAACGGTGTAGGGAGCCTTTGCATACATCTGATCCAGCAGGACGTGAATGAGTTCGTCACCGCCAGTGCCGAGGATCGCGCCACCGAGGAATTGTTTTGATTCCGCATCAACAGCGATTTTGATGAAGCCTTGTTTTTCACCCTTCTCAACAGCTCGACTGACGCGCTTCATGGGATACTTCGCAACAAGTGCGGGACGGCCGGACTTCCGAATTTCGGCGTCTGTCATGCCGCAGCGTCCCAACGGCGGGTCTATGAATAGCGCGTACGTCTGAATTCGATCTGAAACTCGGCGCTTATCCCCATTGAGAAGATTATCGGCCACAATCTCATAATCGTTGTACGCCGTATGAGTAAAGGCACCACAGCCATTGCAGTCGCCAAGAGCCCAAATGCCGGGCACGCTGGTTCGTAATTCATCGTCGACAATAATGTAGCCGCGTGGATCGGTGTCGACCCCTGCCTTGTCCAGGCCAAGATCAGTGGTGTTGGGAATACGACCCACCGCGAGGAGAAGGTGGGTGCCCAAAACTTCCGGCGGTCCCTGGCCGCAGTCGATGCCGACGGCGATATTCTTGCCCTGCATCGACATTGAGATGCACTTCGCATTCAGCCGGATGTGTATGCCCTCCGCTTCCAGAACTTCGCGGACGGTGTCGGAGACATCTTCGTCTTCGCGCCCAATCAGCCGCGGCCCCATTTCCACGATGGTGACGTCGCTGCCAAACCGGCGATACATCTGAGCGAACTCCAGACCAATATAACTTCCTCCGACAATGATGAGATGTTGCGGCACAAAATCCACATCCAGAATTGATGAGTTCGTCATGAAGGGAACATCCTGGATCCCCTGCATTGAAGGAACGAACGCGCGGCCACCAACATTGATGAAAATCTTCTCGGATTCCAGCACCTCATCGTTGACGCGGACGGTTCGAGAGGACTCCAGCCGGGCATGGCCTTGAACTACCGTGCATTGACGAATCCCTCGGAGTCGCTCCTCGACGCCTTTGGTCGAGCGCCCTGAGATTTCATCTTTACGGGCTTTTACGCGTTTCATGTCGACATTCAGGTTGCCACTGATTGCAAAGCCGTATTCCGCACCTCGACGAGCGACATGGCATGCGTACGCACTCGCAACGAGTGTTTTTGTGGGGATACACCCGGTATTCACGCACGTTCCACCAAATTTGTTCCGCTCGATTATTGCCACCGTCATGCCCGCTGCTGCAAACCGTGCAGCCAAAGCTGGGGCGGCCTGGCCGGTGCCGATGATGATGGCGTCGAATTGTCGAGTCACAACTGAACTCCTTTGGCCGAAGATTCCAGATGCTAGTTGCTTATCTTTGCTAGCGCATCGAGTTGCTTGAGTCTGCGGGTGGCGACAGCTTTCTCACTGGATGCGGAGTCGGCTACGTGATCTGCAGCTTCCTGACGGGCAGTGAGCATCTTCTTCAGAGCGTCTCGGTAACCGGCAATATCAGCTGCACTGTCCGAGCGGGCAACCACGTCGTACTTCCGGCTGACATCGACCTCCAGTTCCAAGGCTTTTGCACGCGCAGACGCAGCGTTGCTTCTGCTATCGAGCAGGGCAGAGTCCGATTTGTACGCATCGCGCACGCGTTCAATGTATTTCAGCTCGGCTTTCTGCCGTTTCAACTCGCTCTCCAGAGCTGTACGATCGGATGCGTTTTTCTCCTTTTTGGCAACACTGAGCCGGGTTTTGGTCGTTTGCACTTCATCATTCATGATCCGGACTCGGCCGTCGGCCGCATCTGCAATGCGGCGGCTTTCTGCAATATCTTTTTGCGCAGACTCCTGCTCGGAACGGGCAAGCCCAAGCAACTGCTGAACCTCTTCCGGCTTGCGGGGCGGATAGATCGACAACAATTCTCCAAGAGGACCACCCTTCAGAAGGGAAGGCGATAAGCCCGATTCCAGCCCGATGCGCGCATCACCTGCACCCGGAGGTTGTTGCGATCCCTTAAGTGGTGACAGTGCAAGCAGGGCGAACAATACGAAACGGACCGCATACCAGTGAAAGGATTGCACGCGTTGTGTCATGGCGTTCTCCGTTTGGAAAAGTTAGTCGTGTGTTTTCTCATGGCCGACGCTTCGTGTTTGCGATGATACGACATTTCAATTCAGCGGGCAGTATGTTGCGGATGGGCGATTGAGGTGGACGTCTTTGGAATCGCGACTCACTGCAGGCGAGGAATTTGGCCAGCGATTGAAGGTCAACGCCGGCGTAGACCTGGTTTAGACCAGTTCTCTACCTGAAGATCCTTGAAATGAGCAAAGTCTCTGATGTTGGCGCTGACAAGGACGAGACCATTCGTGTGGGCGATTGCGTTTGGGTCTTTGGAGACCGGTGACGACAACGATACTGGTGTCCAGGAGGTACCCAAGCGTCATAAATTGACCTTGCGGCCAGCATCTTTCGCGCGCGCAGTTTGCAAAAAGGCGTTATCCACGCCAAGCACTTTGAGAGAGTGCTTACGAAGGAATGCCCGATACACATCGATAAATTGAGGGCGGTCGTTCCGTAACCGTTCCGGCTTACGATGAGAGATGGGTACGGCGACGGGCTTGCCCCGGCGAGTCAATTCGATTTCCGCTCCAGCCTCGGCCTGATCCACGATAGTAGGGAGACTGGAGCGAGCAACTTCGATGGAGTTTCTCTTTGCCATAACCATGAATGTATCAAGGTGTACATTCGGACAATTGTTTTCAGGTTAAAGCGGACTTCGGGCGCCCGGACTGGAGTTGTTCTGAAGCCAAAGGGCGCTTTTCAGCCGAATGTATATCCTTCGTTGCCAGAACTTATTTCACTTCTTATTCCTTGTTCGCGAAAAGGGACGCACTTGGTCGTTGCGGGCAAAGCTGTTGGTACCGATAACTACCACAAGCTGTATAAATTCCCGAATATTGCGCCAGCTTATATGGCGGACAAGCCTTCCTTCTTTTTCGTCGTACTCCTCCACAATGTGGATTTCTTCTACGCGGTCAGCCTTCCACTCCGACCCGACGATCGGATATCCGGAGGCTTGAAACTCTGCCATATCGCCAACCTTCAAGATTTCATCCTTTTCGTTCGACATGAAAATTCTCCAGATTGTGCACGCAAAGGGTGTTCGTAGAATACTGGGTTCGCGGCCGAAAGAGGTCCGTCAGCTTGCTTAGTTGCCAAATGAAGTTAAGGAACTGAGTCGACTGAAACTACGGTCGATAAACCTTAGCGCGATGAAACGACATGAACGGTTCATGTTGTGGCATGAGCTTTTTCAAGCGCATCCTAACTGTGATCCCAAGGATCTTGGCTTCAATGAGCTGTGGAGACATTCGGATCTGGCCGTCCGATTCAAAGGTTATTAACCCTGAGTCAAATGACTTGTCGAGATTCGGAATGAGTAGAAGGCCATTGAATTCATTTAGACGCTCGGCATTGTTTGATGCCTTCCAAGGCTTGATGTGCGATGCGACCAAGAGATTCGTGTCCTTGAAGCCTGTCACAGCGCACCCGTTCCGGTAGTTGACAAGCTTTTCTCGAAACCTACCTTGACCGATCCTCGACTTTATCAGACTACTCTTCTCAGTTACAGCGAGCGCCGGATCTGCAACGATGGTGTCGATATCGGACTCAATATCGTTGTCGTACCCTTCAGCAAGATACTTTTGAAACCGATTCAGTGCGCTGCCGTACATGTTTTTGCCTTTTTCGTTCCGCTCGCGATAGATAGGAAGAGCGCGAAGCTTCTCAGCAATGAGCTCAAAATGAGCGCGGCTTGTAATTGAGGTTAGGGGCCCCTCCATAAAGCCATTTTCAATGGCCCAACTAGACATAACGCCGCGAATCGCGGTCAGGTATTTGTCCACGGAAGCTGGCGAAAGTTTTTGACGACGCATCCAATCTTCAAAAGTCACAGCGTGATGTCCTTTCAGCTCCACAATTACGCGCATCAAGATACCCTAGGAGAGAGAACGCGGAGCACGGGAAAGTGGGAGCATCCGCGTTATCTTTCACGGGAGTGCACGCGTCTAGATCCATGAAACCGGGGACGGGCACTTGTCGCACCATTTTGGGGCGGGAATTGATACAATTCCCCCGATTTGGACGGATCTTGGGGATACCGTGGAGTGGGGAATCGGACTGAAATTCTGATTGGATAGGAAGAGGAAGTATGACGCTACAGCGAATGAGATGGCTTCTCGTGGGAGTAGCCGGGATAGTTTTGTTGACGTGGGTGACGGTGGCTGTACAGCAGCAACAGGTCAAGAAAGTAGACGACAAGGCGCTGAAGGACGCACCCAAGGGTACGGAGTGGCTGAGTAACGGGATGGGATGGGCGGAAGCGCGTTACAGCACGATGACGCAGATCACCCCGCAGAACATCGGCAAACTCGCGCTCTCATGGTCGTATGAAGTTGGCCCCGGCGGCGACGCTCAGAAATCGAATCCTCTGTATTCCAATGGCATCCTCTATGGCGTCACCAACTGGAGCATCGTCTTCGCTGTCGATGCGAAAACCCACAAGGAACTCTGGCGTTATGACCCCGGTGTGGATGCCGCGATGAAGGCGGCGCCGGGATCCCGGCTCTGCTGCGGTATCAACAGCCGTGGCATCGCTTTGTATGAAGGCAAGGTCCTCGTACCCGTCATCGACGGGCGCATGCAGGCTCTCGACGCCGCGACCGGAAAACTTCTCTGGTCTTCATGGGCGATCCCCGAACCCAAGCCCGGCGATATTGTTTCCTCGTACTCCCTCACGATGGCGCCCCGCGTCGCGAAAGGCAAAGTTTTCATCGGCAATGCCGGTGGCGAGTTTCCGCCATTTCGCGGTTACGTTTCCGCATTCGATGTGAATACCGGCAAAGAAATCTGGAAGTTCTTCATCACTCCCGGGGATCCTTCGAAGCCGTTTGAAAGCAAAGCCATGGAAGCCGCGGCGAAAACCTGGAAAGGGGAATGGTGGAAGCAGGGCGGCGGCGGATCCATGTGGGACGGCATGGCCTACGACCCCGACGAGAATCTCCTCTATGTCGGAACTGGCAACGGAGCAACCTGGGCCTCCGATGTTCGTAACGGCGGCAAGGAAACCACGCATCTCGATAATCTCTACATCGCTTCGATCGTCGCGATCAACGCGGACACCGGTGCGATTAAGTGGCACTATCAGTGCACGCCGGGCGACGAATGGGACTACGACGCCATTCAACATCTGTTGCTCGCGGATGTTCGCATCAATAACCGCAACCGCAAGGTCATCATGCAGGCCAACAAGAATGGCTACTTCTATGTGATCGACCGTACGAACGGCGAATTCATCTCGGCATCCGAAATGTCGTTGGTGAGCTGGGCAAAGAGCGTCGATCCCAAGACCGGGCGTCCCGACATTCATCCCGACGCGCTCTACTCTTCGACGAAAGGCGTGACGGTCCACCCGGTGCAGATGCACAACACGTCACAGATGTCGTTCAATCCGAATACGGGTCTCATCTACGTTCCAATCCAAGCGGACAGCCAGTTCAGCTTCATCGCTGCGGAAACGTTCACGCCGACGCCAGGCCGCCAGAACTATGGAATGGGCTCGACGCGCGGCGCCAACGTGACATTGGCAAATCCGCCAACTCATGGTCCCGAACGCAAGAATCCCGACGGCACCGCCGTGCGCGGCGGAATTCTCACCGCGTGGGATCCTGCAACTCAGAAGGAACGATGGTTCGCCGTCGGTGGCGGACAAACCGGAGGCGGTACGTTGTCGCTGGCATCGAACATCGTCATTCAAACCTTGAACAACGGACGCATGAAAGCTTTCACCGCCGACAAGGGTGAGCAGCTTCTCGATATGGCATTGCCGTTGACGACGGGCGTCGGTGCTCCGATGACGTTCATGCTCGAAGGCAAGCAGTACATTGCAGTGATGGCAGGCAACGGCGCGCAGCCGGGAGGCCGAGGCCGCGGTGGGCCACCGCCCGCAGCCCAGGAGCCAACAGCAGCAGCGGCACAACGTGGGAATGCGGCTGGAGCTCCACCGCTCCCGCCGGCTGGTGCTGCGCCGCCAGCTCAAGCGGCGCCTCCGGTGAATACCAATCCGAGGATATTTGTCTACGCCGTCCCGAATTGAAGGAGAGTGCAGCAACATACTTGAGTCGGTAAGAGATCGACGGGAATTGTGAAATCGGACAATCTCGAAATCGCACGAATCCTGCATCTCAAATCCGAAATCAGAAACCTCAGATTGGACTGTCCAGTTATGCGTCCAATCTGCAATTTCTGATTTCTAATTTGAGATGCAGGATTCGTGCGATTTCGAGATTGTCCGATTTCGCAATTTCCCCGAGACCTTATTCTGGCCTCGCCTGCATTAACTCTCGAAAATAGCGGAGTTTTGGTATCAGTTGCGGTAGATTGGCACGCTGGAGGGCTGCATATGATTTCTCTCACCGTCAATGGCAAGCAATACAACGTGGACGTGGCCCCGGACACTCCGCTGCTCTGGGTTATCCGCGACGCGGTTGGCTTGACCGGCACAAAATTCGGATGCGGCCTGCAGCAGTGTGGCGCGTGCACGGTGCATCTGGATGGCGCTGCAGTCCGATCCTGCGGTACCGCGGTGTCGAGTGTCGGAAGCAAGAAAGTGACGACCATTGAAGGTCTGTCGCCAACATCCAATCATCCATTGCAGCAGGCCTGGATCGCCGAACAGGTTCCACAGTGCGGTTATTGTCAGTCCGGTCAGATCATGTCCGCGGCGGCATTGCTGGCCAAAACACCGAAACCCACGGATGCAGAAATCGATACTGCCATGAATGGCAACATCTGCCGATGCGGCACCTATCAGCGCATTCGCAGCGCCATTCATCGCGCGGCAGGCGTTCCTGGAGGTGGCAAATGACAGCAACTATTCATCAACGCATTAGCCGACGCAATTTTCTGAAGTTCAGTGCCACTGGCGGAGCTCTGCTGATCAGCGTGAGTATTCCGGGCCTGCGTGACGATGACACATTGAAAGCGGCCGATCTGTTTGAACCCAACGTCTAGGTCAGGATTGGTTCAGACGACAGCACCACGATTACGCTGTCGATGCTCGAGATGGGGCAGGGTGTAATGACATCCATGCCCATGCTTGTTGCCGAAGAACTCGATCTCGACTGGAGCAAGGTCAAGACGGTCTGGGCTCCGGCGGATCCCCGTTACGGCAATCCCAATTTCGGCGGCGCCCAGCTCACAGCCGGCAGCAACAGCGTTCGCGGTATGTGGAAGCTCCTGCGTGAAGCCGGCGCCGGCGCGCGCGCCATGTTGGTAACTGCCGCCGCGCAAACGTGGGGCGTCCCCGAGAACATGTGCACGACGGATAAAGGTGAAGTCATCCACGCTGCCAGCAACCGCAGGCTGCGTTACAGCGCGCTGGTCGACAAAGCTGCCGCGGTGCCCGTTCCAAAAACTGTTTCCCTGAAGAGCCCGAAGGATTTCAAGCTGGCAGGAAAATCGCTACCGCGCCTGGATATTCCCGAAAAGGTCAACGGCACGGCAGGTTTCGGTCTGGACGTGCAACGCCCGGGAATGCTGATCGCGCGAGTCGTGCGTTGCCCAGTATTCGGCGGCAAGGTTGCGAGCTTCAACGCCGACAAGGCGAAGGCCCTGCCCGGCGTTCGCAATGTCGTGAAGATCAGCAGCGGCATTGCCGTGGTCGCCGATAACTACTGGGCTGCGTCGAAAGGCGCTCAGGCATTGGAAGTGAAGTGGGATGAAGGACCACTGGCAGCGCTGAACAGTGCCGACATCATGAAGAAGTATGCGGCGCTGGCCGAGCAGCCCGGTAAATTCGCGCGTAATGATGGCGATGCGCCCGCAGCGTTGAAGAATGATTCGAAGTCGTTCGAGCGGGTGTTTGAATTGCCGTTTCTCGCACACGCCACGATGGAGCCCATGAACTGCACGGCGGATGTGCGCGCCGCGAGCTGCGACGTCTGGGTGCCGACGCAGGGGCAGACCGCGTCACACGAGGCGGCGATTGCGGCGTCGGGTTTGCCGCGCACGGCGGTGAACATCCATACCACGTATCTCGGCGGTGGCTTCGGCCGCCGCGGTGAAGCCGATTTTGTGACCGATGCCGTCGAGACCTCCAAAGCAGTGGGCAAGCCGGTAAAAGTCGTGTGGACTCGCGAAGACGACATGCAGCATGACTACTATCGTCC
>Ga0184628_10000198_pt1 | contig 35717 bp, 27 predicted proteins | sample PLM4_5_b1_FD_133149 | JGI IMG/M metagenome (GOLD analysis project Ga0184628, IMG submission 133149) | Groundwater sediment microbial communities from an aquifer in East River, Colorado, USA - PLM4_5_b1 | ecosystem: Environmental > Terrestrial > Soil > Riparian zone | place: USA: East River...
GGGCGTTCGCCCTGATAAACAAGCCTATCATTGCCTCTGAAGTCATTGATACGCTAAGAACCGCACTTGTGGAGAGGAACCCTTAGATGGTTCTAACGGAACAACAGAACGACTCCATTTCGGAACTCATCAACATTGCGTTTGCAAGGACGGGTGCTGCGCTTTCCGACCTGACAGGCCAGCGGGTGCTGCTCAGTCCGCCCGAAGTTTCCATGCACAAGACCACGGAACTGGCGTCGGCCCTTGCGCAGTTCATACCGGGAGAAGTGGCGTCGATTCATCAGGTTTTTGCCGGCCCCGTCGGCGGTGATGCACTGCTGCTGCTGAATTATGCCGGTGCAATGGAATTGACCAATCTTCTGGTTGAAGAAAAGTCGCATACCCTGTATTTGGATGAATCCGCCCGGGAAGTACTTACGGAAGTCGGAAATATTCTGCTCAATGCCTGCCTGGGAATGTTCGGAAATCTGCTGCACGTTCACGTGTCATTCTCCGTGCCTCGTCTGCACCTGGAGTCGCTGGATAGTCTAATCAGCGAGCTGATTACCGATGAGCGTCGCTATGCTCTTGTTGTGGCAACTGCGTTTGAAGTTCGAGACAGCAAGGTCAGTGGATTTCTGGTAATGGCCTTGAGCGTGGCCTCGCTCGATCGTCTCCTTCACGAAGTGGACGACTGGGAAAACCGACAACTCTAGGTTGGTCCAACGATGACGCGCATGGAAGGAATCAACGACTCACTCTTGCATTCCGCAGTCCAGGAGTGGATGCAGCACCTTGCCCCGCAGGGAATCTTCCTGACGGACAGGTCCTTCAATGTCGTCGCCTGGAACAGATGGCTGGAGGACCGGAGCGGCCGGCGTGCGAAAGATGTCATTGGAAAGAATCTGTTCGAGCTGTATCCCGATTTAGTCGAAAGAGGACTGGATGCCAATTACCGGGAAGCGCTCGAAGGGCAGGTCCGAATTCTGTCGCAGCGTCTCCACGGCTACCTTCTTCCGATGCCTGCTCCGGAGGTCAAGGAATATGCCGAGATGCAGCAGAGCGTGCGCATCTCGCCTCTCTCTCGCGACGGGCAGGTAACGGGAACCCTCACCGTTATCGACGACGTGAGTGAGCGAGTTCTTCGCGAAACCCAGCTTCAATTGCAGCTGGAAGCGCGATCCAAACTCCTTGCCAGCGAGAAAGCGGCGCGCCGTGAAGCGGAAGAAGCCAATCGGCTAAAGGACGAATTTCTGGCGACGGTTTCCCATGAATTGCGGACTCCATTGACCGCAATCGTCGGCTGGACCACGCTGCTCCGTACCGGCGAACTGGACAAGGAAAAAACCTATAGGGCCATTGAAACGATTTATCGGAACGCTCATTCTCAGGTGCAGCTCATTTCGGACTTGTTGGATGTTTCACGCGTCATCTCGAATAAGCTGAGTCTCACCATTTCCGCCGTCGATGTGGCGCTGGCAATAGAAGCGGCTCTGGATGGAGTACGACTTGAGGCGGAAGCCAAGAAAATCCAGCTGAAGTCGCGGTATGACCCTGGATTTCCATTGATAACCGGCGACGCAGAGCGTCTCCAGCAGATCATCTGGAATCTCCTGAGCAATGCCATCAAGTTCACTCCAAAAGGCGGAGCTGTGGATGTGGTGCTGACCCGAGCGGGTTCGTTCGCTGAAATCACAGTCCAAGATTCAGGCATCGGTATTGAACCGGAATTTCTTCCATTTGTTTTCGATCGATTTCGGCAGGCGAACTCCGCAACAACGCGGCACCATGGAGGACTTGGACTTGGACTTTCCATTGTGCGCGAGCTGACGGAGCTTCACGACGGGTCGGTAAGCGCAATTAGCGAAGGCAAAGGCAAAGGAGCGACTTTCATCGTCCGTCTGCCTATCAACGGATTGCCGGAACCGGTCGGAAGCGGTAAGGCTGCGAAGGCCCGTGTCATCCTGGAGAACGTTGCCCGTGTCGTGGCTCCGGATGTTCTCAGAGGGATGAAGGTTCTGGTCGTGGACGACGAGCAGGATACCCGGGATTTCGTTCGCACGGTTCTGGAACGATCCGGAGCCAATGTGATGACGTCATATTCCGTTCCGGAAGCCTTCGACATCTTCGAAAGGCATCGTCCGGATTGTTTGATCAGCGACATCGGTATGCCGGACGAGGATGGATATTCCTTGATTCAAAGAGTACGCGCGCTGCCACGACAAATGGGTGGTGAAACGCCTGCCGCCGCGCTGACTGCTTATGCCCGGGATGAGGATCGCATTCGTATCCTGCGCTCCGGATATCAGGCGTATATCCTGAAGCCTGTGGAGCCCGCCGAGCTGGTAGTTGCTGTCGCTGGTATCGTGAGGAAAGTTTAAGTGGAAGTCCGGTACCATCCCCAGGCAAACTGAACCATTGATGTAACGACAAAACGTTGATTTCCGCCCGTCCAGTGGATTTTCGAACCATCCCATTTCAGGCCACCTACGTGCAGTGATACCCGCATGATTACCGTGGACGTCTTTTACAACCTGAACATTCCGGAGATCGGTTTCATCTGTCCTTTTTGCAAGACCCTGCAGTGCAGGCTTGGCGGACGGATGATTGATACGCAAATGTATCCAAATCCGAGGGAAGTTGTAGCGGAACATCTAAAGGGCGACGACCGCTGCATGAAGTTCAACCCGGATTTGGATTCCGCCGAAGAACTCCAGGTCTCGGCGGTGGACGTGACTCTGTGACGGCCGCGTCCTACTTTCCGGCGACCTGCGCCGGACCGGATGCCGGTGGGGAAAGTCGAACCTGGAGCCCGCCAAAGTAGCGCTGGCGGTTGAAGTGTGTGACTTCGAATTCGTTTCGGTTTTCATGAAATGTCTCGAAATCCACAAAGAAACTCAACTTGTCGTTTAGCCAATAGCTGACCCGCGCGCGTCCAATCGTCGATCGCATGTCATGAACGACAAAATTGGCGTTGCTGTTGGAGAGGGAAATGGATGTCTCCAGGTCTGTTCGCCGATTCAGTTTTCCGCCGACGCTGCCCGTCCATGCGGAAAACACCGAGCTGGCCGTTTGACCGGTGGGAAGCGTGATGCTTCCAGTCGGTTGAGCTCCCTGAAATGGTGTCGTCCCGTAATACGACAGAAAACGCTGAAAGCCACCCGAAAACCACAGACGATCGACACGGCGTATCACCTGCACTCCCATCAGATAGGATATATCGCGATCGTGCATCGCTCCTCCAGACAGCTCAATCAGCAGTCCAGGTCCATGTGCAAACGTGTAGGTCGCGCTGAGCACATGGAAAGGATTCTCAAACATCTGCAGGTTCTGTGACGCCCCCGCGGAGTTGCTCGTGAGGGAAGCAGTGGTGGGCGCAGCCGCTGTCGGTGAAGCGGTCGACGTGGATGTCGTCGAGTTCGCTGGTGCAGTTGCAGCTTTGGTATTTGTCGCGCTCCCGGCTTTCGCTGCGGCCTCGGCTGCTTTCTTCGCGGCCTCGGCTGCTTTCTTTTCGCAGTCCTTTTGCTTTGACGACGAAAGCCCCGCGCATGCCGCACTGGAAGAACTCGCGGCTGGAACCGGCGTTACAACACCCACCAGGGGAAGAGTCGGATTGATCGACGGTGCCGTAACCGACGGGACCAGTGGGACCGTTGGTGGAGGAACCACGACGGTCGCTGGCGCTGGTGCCGGTGCTGGAGCCGGTACCGACGCAGCCCTTGCCGTTCCGCCAGAAGTCGCCGTACTCGTGCTGGGGGCGGCAGGAACTTCAGCATTCTGCCCCGCCGCAGAAACGCTGGTCGTTGAATGCACGGGGGGAGTCTGAGATGAGTTGGACGGCTGACTGACACTTGCGATTCCCGCCGGGCTTGGTGACGATCGTGATACCGCCGCCGCCAGTGCGGCTCCGAATAGAGCAATGCCCGCCTTCATGGTGGGGATGTTGGCAGCGAACTGGCCCGTATCCAGGGCGGAGTCGAAACGATACGGTCTGAACTTGAGCAGCGAATACGAAAGAGTAACTTTATGGCGCGGGCTGAGTTGCTCCGATATCCCGACGGTGCCTGCCATTCCAGATTGATTCAGAATGGTCGCTCCGACGCCCTCACCGGCGCTCATTTTGGTAATGGAGTTGTCGAAGCGGAGATTCAGGGTCGTGCGTGCCGCATGCTCGTGGCTCAGCGTCACCGCCGTGGCATTTCCGAGAAATCCGTCCCGCGGCATGACAAAGATGCTCTCGGTAAAAATCCTCGCCGGGTCCGAGCTCTTCACGAAGGAATGACCGAAATCCAGCTTCGTGCGACGGGAAAAGAGATGTCCGAAAGTCGCATCCGCAGAGTGATTCCAGGTGTTTTGGCCCGATCCGGCTCGGAATTCGAACTCGGGCTGGTAACCCACGCCCCAGTGCGTTCGACTGGAAGCCCGGTTATACGAAAACCGGGAAGGCGTCAGCAGCGTCACGGACTCTGTCGCGTATCCGCCTTGAATTGGAGTGTTTTCGATACCGGAACTTATCGAAAAGGGATTTGAGAAAAAGGTTGTCTTCTCTTCTGCTGAAGCAGAATCGGCAGCAAGAACTGCGACGATGGACCACAGTAGCACTCGAGAAATACGACACTGCATGAATCCCTCCTTCCAAGTGGGCACTTGCGCCTCCTAATGCACGGCAAGATCCATAGGTACTTTTCTGGCAAATCATGGATTTAATGTACCGTTCCCAACGCTTCGAGATGTGCGGGTTACCACTGGATGGCAGGTCACGACCCCATTTGTAGGCACCGTCTATGACCGCGCTTACAATATGGAAATGCCGGAATTGCCCGATATCGTCGTCTACATTGAAGCTCTGGAGCGGCGTATCTCCGGTTCGACACTCCATCAAATACAATTGGCGAGCCCCTTCCTGGTTCGAACCGTGGATCCCCCAATTTCATCGCTCAATGGAAAACGAGTGCGGGAGATCCGCCGGCTCGGCAAACGTATCGTGTTTGCATTCGAAGACGAGCTCTTCCTCGTGCTGCACCTGATGGTTGCCGGCCGGCTCCAGTGGAAGCCCCTCGAGTCCAGTCGTACGGGCAGGAACGCACTGGCGGCGTTCGAATTCAGTTCCGGAACGTTGATTCTGACGGAAGCCGGATCGAAGAAGCGGGCATCGATTCACGTTGTTCGCGGCGCCGCAGGCATGAAGGCGATGGACAAAGGTGCCCTCGAGGTTCTGAATGCCACGGAGCTGGAATTTTCAAAAGCCCTCCGGAGTGAGAACCATACCTTGAAGCGGTCGCTGACCGACCCTCGTTTGTTCAGCGGTATCGGCAATGCGTATTCGGATGAAATTCTTCATCGCGCACGGCTCTCTCCACTGAAACTGACGTCAAATTTAAATGACGCGGATGTTCAGAGTCTGTTTCGCGCAAGCAGGGATGTTTTATCCGAATGGGTTGTTCGACTGCGTGCTCAGTCCGTCGACGGGTTTCCTGCCCATGTCACGGCATTTCGTCCGGAGATGGCGGTTCACGGACGCTTTGGGAAACCCTGTCCGGATTGTGGCGCTCCGGTGCAACGGATTGTCTATGCCGAGAATGAATGCAACTACTGCGCGCCATGCCAGACAGGAGGCCGCCTTCTTGCGGACCGCGCAATGTCGCGGCTCCTGAAGGACGACTGGCCTCGCTCCCTGGAAGATCTCGAACGGCTCTACACGAAATAAACGATATAATCCGCGCCAACCATGCATTCCATCTATCGAGGCATCGCGGCCAGCGTCACCGGTATTTGTGTTGTCTTGTTGCTCCTCGCGCCGATTCGAGCTGCGCAGTCCCTTCCGCCACGGCTAACCGACGAGGAATTCTGGACGATGTCGTCCGGCTTTTCGGAATCGGATGGGTCATTTCCTTCGGAAAACTTCGTTTCCAATGAGAGATCGTATCAGGAAATCTTTGGACAACTCGCCGAAGGCCGCCAGCCGGCGAGCGCTTATATCGGGGTTGGGCCTGAGCAGAATTTTACGTACATTCTCGCGTTGAAGCCGCAGATCGCATTTGTCGTGGATATCCGCCGCCAGAACCTGATTGAGCACCTGATGTACAAGGCGCTCTTCGAACTCTCCGCCGATCGCGCGGAGTTTCTCTCGAAACTTTTTTCACGGCCCCGTCCGAAAGCGGAGATCAATGCCACCGTGGGCAGTCTGGTCGATGCATTCGATAACCAGCCTGTCGATGCGCAGGTATTCCAGGACAACCTGGATGCCATTCAAATCCAGCTGGTGAAGAACCATGGATTTCCGCTCAGTGCAGAAGATCTGACCAGTCTGCGGCGAGTGTTCCTGGCCTTTCGGCTTGCCGGACCAAATCTGACTTACAACGGTCCCGCCGCCGCGCCAGGGATCATGCCGGGGTTTGGGGAGATCGTAAAGCAGACCGACAAAAACGGAGTCAATCGTGGATTTCTCGCTTCAGAAGCAAACTTCCAGGTCATTCGAGAGCTGCAGATGAAGAATCTTTTGGTTCCGGTGGTCGGTGATTTTGCGGGCCCGCGCGCTCTTCGGTCCGTGGGAGATTATCTGAGAAATCACGGCGCCACGGTCACTGCATTCTATACCTCGAACGTGGAACAGTACCTGTTCCAGAACGACGTATGGAGGGGATTCTATTCCAACGTCGCGACACTTCCGGTGGACTCCAGGAGCGTGTTCGTTCGAGGACTGATCCGATCGGCGGCTGGCGAATATTCGCCATCGCCGGCGCTTCCCATCACCTCGCACTATGAAACGGGACTGTTTTCGATTCCCGAACTTGTGGATGCCTTCAAAGGCGGTTCCGTTCGAGCTTACGCCGACATCGTCCGGAACAGACTGTAAGCGCGGTCGCAGACCGTGCCTGCAAGAAATGTGGTCGTGCCGGGCCACTTTCATTGACCGGACGAACATTAAAGAGGTATCTCACTTCCACTTCATTTTCTCCATGTGCGAGGTTTTCGGATTGCTTTCCAGTGGCCAGGCAATTGCTCTTCGAGAGCCGGTACCCACATGGGAACAATACGACAATGCCTCAAAGAGGATCTGGACCAGGTCGCGGCCCTCTGGGCTAAAACTTTTCGACTTCGGGACTCGTGGTCGGTGGAGTCTGTTGCAGCGTATCTGGACCAGGTATTTTTTGAAAATCCCTGGCAGGAGGAAGGCGCGCCTGCCTCGCTCATCCATCTGGATTCCCGAGACCGGATCACGGGTTTTCTCGGCGTCGTGCCGAGGAGAATGCGATTTATGGGACAGCCCATTCGGGTGGCGGTTGGGTCGCAGCTGATGGTCGATCGGGAGGAATCGACGGCCTATGTCGCTCTGGCATTGTTTCGCAAGTTGTTCTCCGGACCTCAGGATCTTACCTTCTCCGATGGCGCCAACGATCTGGCGCAGATGCTGGCGGTTGCCGCAGGCGCGAGCGTTGCGATCCCATTTTCTCTGACCTGGACTCGCATTCTTCGCCCCATCGGATATTTGTCCGGCCAGTGCAAGGACCGAAACTTTCTGTCGCCGCTTGTGGGAGCGTTTGCTCCGATCGGAAATACCCTGGATGCTACCGCTGCGCGGATACGCGGCAATCCGTATTCGGTTTCCGAGGAGACCGCATCGCAGGTCGAGGTGGAACCCGCAATCGAAACCGTTCTCGACTACCTCTGTGAAATGTCGACCCGTCGGGCGCTTGCACCCCAATACGACCGGGACTCCATGAGCTGGCTTCTGAAAATGGCGCGACAACAGCAGAAGCATGGACAGCTTCGCATCTCGGTCGTCCGCGATTCGAGCGGCGCCATCGTGGGCTGGCATTCTTATTACGCAAAATGGAGAGGCGTCTGCGAGGTGCTCCAGTTCGAAGCGAAAAGCAGTAGTCTCGACGACGTTCTGAACTCTCTGTTTCGAGACGCCAGGCTGCAGGGAGCAACGGCGGTTTCGGGCCAGGTCGATCCAAAGTTCGCACGGCACATGGCGAGAAAGCATCATTGTCAGTTCCGCTGGACAGGAGGAGTATTGGCGCACTCGAAGAACCCGGATATAGCAAACGCAATTCATCGCGGCGATGCTTTTCTCACGCGTCTGGATGGTGAATGGTGGATGCGTTTCTGTGACATGGCCGCGGATGGAAAATCGGCCGGGAGAACCAGCGATGTGCGGAATAGCCGGCCTTCTACGTCTTGACGGGAATCCGGCCGATCCGGATGTGCTTCATCGAATGATTCGTACCGTGCGTCATCGAGGCCCCGATGGGGTCGGCGTCTACACGGACCGAAACCTCGGCTTCGCTCACGCAAGGCTCAGCATCGTGGACCTGCAGGCGGGCCAGCAGCCGATGCACGATGGAACGCGGCGGCTCTGGATCACGTTCAACGGAGAAATCTTCAATCACGTCGAACTTCGGGAAAGTCTGATCCGCAAGGGGCACCGTTTCCACACACAATCCGACACCGAAGTCATCCTCCACCAGTACATGGAAAAAGGCGCCGATTGCGTCCACGACTTCAACGGGCAGTGGGCGTTTGCGATCTGGGATTCGGAGCAGCGAAAACTTTTCCTCTCCCGCGATCGTTTGGGCGTCCGACCGTTGTTCTACACCACACACGATGGCTCTTTCCTGTTTTCCTCAGAGGTCAAGTCGCTGTTCGCTTACCCCGGAATGCCGCGAGAGATCGATCGCGCAGGCCTCGATCAGATTTTCACCTTCTGGTGCACTCTTCCCCCACGCACCGTGTTTCGGGGAATTCAGGAATTACCGCCGGGGCATTCACTGACGATTGAAGACGGCGAGATAAAAGTACGACGCTATTGGCAACTCGACTATTCATCGGCGGGAAATGCATCGACCGAGCCCGCAGCGGAAGGGCCGATCGCGGAACGCCTGCTGGAGCTGCTTGCCGATGCGACACGCATCCGGCTTCGAGCCGACGTTCCTGTCGGCGCTTACCTGAGTGGAGGTCTGGACTCCAGTCTGGTCACGGCTCTGATGCGTCAGTCCTCAGGCGGGACCATGAAGACATTTTCGGTAACCTTTACGGATCCCGAGTTCGACGAAAGCCGTCATCAGGACGATATCGGCCGGTACCTGAGTGTCGAACGGAACCGGATTCGCTGCGATACCGACGATATCGGACGCGTGTTCCCGGAGGTGATCTGGCAGGTCGAGAAACCGATTCTGCGAACGGCTCCATGTCCGCTCTTCATGCTTTCGAAACTGGTCCGTGAATGCGGTTACAAGGTCGTGCTGACCGGTGAAGGGTCCGACGAGATGCTCGGTGGTTACGACATCTTTAGGGAAGCAAAGATTCGAAGATTCTGGGGAGCGCAACCGGATTCCCGAAGCCGGCCCCTGCTCCTGAAGAAGCTCTATCCGTACCAGACGAACCTGCAGATGCAGTCTTCGCGGTACCTTCAGGCCTTCTTCCAGGTGACGGGCGATGGCCTGTCGAATGCGTTTTTCTCCCACATGCCTCGTTGGAACATGACTTCCGGGCTGAAGACATTCTTTTCGTCCGACGTTCAGGCGGACCTCCGAAACCAAAACTGCTATCAGGACCTGGAAACGTTTTTGCCGAAAAGCTACTTCGGCTGGGATCCGTTTTGCCAGGCGCAGTACCTCGAATCGTCGATGTTGCTTCCCGGATACATCCTCTCGTCACAGGGAGACCGGGTGGCCATGGCGCATTCCGTCGAGGCGAGGTTTCCTTTCCTGGATCACCGGGTGGCGGAATTCGCAGCGTCGATCCCCCCGTCTCTAAAAATGAAGGTCCTGAACGAAAAATACATTCTCAAACGTTGCGCCGAGAAGCTGGTTCCCAGTTCGATCATCAACAGGACCAAACAGCCCTATCGTGCTCCTGAAGGCAAAAGCTTCTTCACCGGCAACAAGGCTCGGGACTACGTGGAAGCGGCATTGTCTCCGGACAGCCTGCAGAGAGCCGGGCTATTCGAGCCTGCAACGGTACAAAACTTGCTGGATAAGTTTCGACGGGGATCGGCTATTGGGATTAGGGACAACATGGCACTGACCGGAATACTGTCCACGCAGCTTGTGGTGGACCAATTTATCGAACGCAGGAGTGTTTAATGAAGGATGAGGTCCGAAAATTCATCATCGATAATTTCCTCTTCGGCCGGGATGCCGGCAGGCTCTCGGATGACGACTCCTTCCTGGAAAAGAGTTTGATCGACTCCAGCGGCATCCTCGAACTGGTCGGATTTCTCGAAGAAACCTACGGAATCCAGGTTTTGGACCACGAACTGGTGCCCGAGAACCTGGACTCGATCAACAAGGTACTCCGCTATCTGGACAGGAAATCTTCTGAAAACCTGGAGATTCGAATTGCAGGCAGAACAGCTTCTTGAAAATAGCGCACGCGGCGCAGAACACCGGACGGCTCTGATCGTTGAAGACCACCGGATGACATATGGCGACGTCGATCGGCAATCCAATCGCATGGCTCGGGCCTTGATCGGCGCGGGAGTCAAACGCGGCGATCGTGTCGTCATTTGCATGGAAAACTCGGGCGAGGCGGTCGTTTCGATCTTTGCCGTACTGAAGGCAGGAGCCGTGTTTGTCGTGGTTAGTCCTACGGCCCGGCCGGAAAGATTGCGCGACATCGTGAGGGACTGCGATGCGATGGCGATTGCGATGCAGGCGCCTCAATTCGATTCCATTCAGCGATACCTGAGGGAAGTTTCGGTGAAGGCCATCTTTGTCGATGGACGCATGGCTGATCCGCGCATACCGGGTATTTCCGGAATTCAGGTTTCCGCAATTGGCGAGATTCTTCACAGCACAACGATCGATCCAGGTCCGCTGCCAAAGCGCGCCATCGATATCGACCTGGCGGCGCTGCTGTACACGTCCGGCTCTACCGGCAAACCGAAGGGCGTGATGCTGACGCATCTGAACATCGTTTCCATGGCCACATCCATTGCGGCCTACCTGGAAAACACTTCGGACGACATCATCCTGAGCGTGCTTCCGATCTCGCATGGTTACGGCCTGTACCAGATTCTGACAGCCTTCAAAGTCGGAGCCACGGTAATCCTGGAACGAGGGTTTCGCTATCCGGCCGCCGTGCTGGATCGCATGCAGCGCGAAAAAGTCACGGGCTTTCCATTGATTCCTGCGATTTCCTCGGTCCTGCTGCGAATGGACCTGGCACACTGGGATCTCTCGACACTTCGCTACATCACCAACGCCGGCGAAGCCTTTCCGCTTCGGCACATTTCGAGTCTTCGCGAACTTCTCCCCACCGTCCGTCTCTACCCGATGTACGGCCTGACAGAATGCCAGCGTGTGTCCTACCTGCCTCCGGAGCAGGTCGATATCCGGCCGAACTCCGTCGGGCGTGGAATTCCAAACCAGGAGACGTTCATCGTCGATGGATTGGGGAATCGCGTCGGGCCGGGTGTCACGGGAGAGCTGGTTGTTCGCGGATCCAATGTCATGAAAGGGTACTGGCGGATGTCCGAAGAGACGGACCGCGTGCTGAAGCCGGGACCATCGTCATGGGAAAAGGTCCTGTACACCGGTGACCTTTTCCGAATGGACGAGGAAGGATATCTCTACTTTGTCGGACGCAAGGATTACATCTTCAAGTGCCGGGGAGAGAAAGTGAATCCCCGGGAGGTGGAGGCCGTCTTGTACTCCTTGTCAGGCGTCGCAGAGGTGGTGGTCCTGGGTGTTACCGACGAAATATTGGGCGATGCCATCAAGGCAATTATCGTCATTGAGGAGGGAGTTGGATTGACCGAGAACGACGTACTCCGTCATTGCGCCGACCACCTGGAAGATTTCATGCGGCCCCGTCGCATCGAGTTTCGCGAGCGGCTACCGAGAACTGCAAACGGGAAAATCGCCAGGCGCGAACTCGCTGAAACAGCTGAAGAGTTGGAGGTCTTATGAGGATCGCTTATTCTTCCGAGGTTCTCAAACTCAATGCGGCGGCGGAAGTCGATCGGATTGCCGACGCTATTCGGACTCAGGTGCTGGAGACTCTTCACCGCAAAGGCGTCGTTGTCGGCCTGTCCGGAGGCATCGACAGCAGCGTGACTGCGGCCCTGTGCGTTCAGGCACTGGGTAAGGATCGCGTGTTCGGTATTCTGATGCCCGAACTGGATTCCTCACCCGACAGTCTGAATTACGGTTCGCTCATCGCGAAATCCCTGGGCATCCAGTCGACGATTGAAAATATCAGCCCCGTGCTTGAGGCGGCGGGGTGCTATCGTCGGCGAGACGAAGCCATCCGGTCCGTGATTCCCGAATACACCGGTCAGTACAAATGCAAAATCGTCCTGCCGGGTCTCGGCGATGGCATCGCTTACTCGGTGTTCTCCGTTGTTGTTCGCTCACCGGAGGGCGTTGAACTCCGGGCGCGTCTGACAGCGGACGCCTGTCGAGGGATCGTGGCCGCGACGAACTTCAAACAGCGCACGCGAAAGATGATGGAGTATTTCTACGCAGACCGGTACGGCTACGCCGTTGCCGCTTCGCCCAACCGGCTCGAACATGAGTTGGGATTCTTCGTTAAGAATGGAGATGGAGCGGCCGACCTGAAACCGATTGTCCACCTCTATAAGTCGCAGGTGTTCCAGCTTGCCGCGCACCTCGATATCCCCCGGGAAATTCAGCAGCGGACTCCGACGACGGATACCTATTCCATGGAGCAGACACAGGAAGAATTCTATTTTTCTCTGCCTCTGCACAAGATGGATTTGTGTCTATTCGGACGGGACCATGATGTCCCCGCAGAAGACACCGCCGAAGCTGTTGGTCTGCCGGTAGCGCGCGTCCTGCAGGTGTACGCTCAGATCGATTCCAAACGCGCCGCCACTGCGTACCAGCGTATGGAAGCGCTTCTGGTGGAAGACCGGCCACACCGGGCAGAGATTCCTAAAAGCTAAGCCTGGCATTGAACGTGAATCGCCGGTTCGCAACGGTGTTGTCTGCCTGATTTACACCCCCCGTCGGATCCGCCGCGGTCAGCCGTCCGAAATTGGCGCTGTTGATATCCGTGCCGCCGGCCGCAAATACCCAGCTCGGATTGTTCATCACATTGATGACATCGACGCGAATCTCAAACTCCGTGCGTTCGGTAACTTTCATGCGCTTGAGAATGTTCACGTCGAAATTCGCATGAGTCGGCGCTTCGATCCATGTGCGGCCGAGAGTGCCAATCGTTCCAGGAGCAGGATTTGCGAGGATGATATTGCCATTGGCATCCGCGATGGCTTTGTTGGAAACGGATCCCTGCAGCGTCTGGAGTGTCGTAATGCCCGCTCGCGACGGATCGTCGACCTGCGTTAAACCTGCGAAGTAATAGCCCCCCGTGGAAGTACTGGTGATCTCGCCGATACTTTTGGCGAAATCGCCGAGGATCATCGGCGTGTTTGGCGTCCGCGCGAGGTTGACGGTCACGGGAATCGGAGACCAGGTGGTTTCGGCAGATGCCGCCGTGATCGTTACCGGAGCGCCGGAACTCCATCGGAAGATTCCACCCAGCTGCCAGCGCTCCACAATCTTCTGCACGAAACGCGGACCGTCATTGACGAATGCCTTGTTCGGACCGAACGGCAATTCCAGCGTACCGTTGCTTCGGAAATCGTGAGTGCGATGAAAGGGAAGCAGCGAGTGATTCAGATGCTGGTTCCGCGGATCCCAATATTCGACGGCGCCATCGCCACCGCTTTCTCCCAGGCTGCGGCTCCAGGAATACGCGAACTGGCTCGTGAATCCCTGGGAAAGCCGCTTCGTCACCTGCACATTCATGGAGTGGTAAGTGGAGCTGCCGGGATTTGCAGCCATGATGGACAGTGCGTACTGCGGATTTGCGGAGATGAAATTGGAAGGCAATCCTCCATTGGCCAGCAATCCTCCGGCTTTGCCCGTGGCAATCGCGGATGTATTCAGCAGGCTGGCAAACTGGCCGACATTGCCATTCGCCAGAAACGGCTTGAAGCTGCTGTTGCCGCGCAGCGCCGCCGAACCGGTCAACGTTGTTCCGTTAACGACCCCTTGTCCGAGAGCGGCGTTAGAGCCCGCGTTAATGGTCAGCCCATTCAGCATCTGATCGAACAACGCGGCATTTCCACCGGCGCGGGTGATGTTGAACGCGTTCAGGATTCCGTTCTCATGGATGTTCACATCGTTAATGGAAATTCCTCCATACAAGCGTGTTCCCTTGCTTCCGACGTACCGGACTTCCACCGTGAGGTTTTTGGCCAGCTCATGCTGAATCTCGAAATTGAAATTCTGGATGTAGGGATTCGCGCGATCGTTGGAAAAACCCTGCACGGGGTTCACCTTCACATCAAATGGTTCCACCGCCAGCGGCGTTACCGAAGTGGGCAGCGGGACCGGAACCGGAAGGTTGGGTGAAGTGAAATTGAAGAACTGAGATCCAAGACCCATTGTCGTCAGGGATGGCAGAGTCGAGAGCCCCGGGTTGTTGCCCACGAACAAACTCAGGCCCGCGTTGAAAGATGCTGCGCCTTGATAGTTGATTCCATACCCTGCACGCACGACGGTCTTGTCCTCACCGAACCAGGGCACGGACCAGCTGAATCCAACCGCGGGACCGAAATTATTCCAATCATTCGGAAAAAGAAGTGTATCGGGATTGGGTGAATGCTTGCCGACAAGTTCCAGTTGAGTGGGCTGGCCGGCGAAGTGTCCGGGCTGCCACATGTCGGCGAGGCTGTTGCCGGTAACACCGAACAATCCCGCGGAGCCGCCGACCGGAGATGCATTCATGCCGCGTGCCTCGTAGGGCACACCGTAGAAGTCGTATCGAAGGCCGATGTTCAGGGTCAGATCCTTGCGAATCTTCCAGTCATCTTTGACGAAAGCGCCCCATTCGTTCTGATGGTAGTCCTTCACGCGTGCCTGCGCGGAAAACGACGTATCGGTTGGATTCACGACGTTGAACCCGTTGGATATCGTGACGTCGGCAACGGAGCCGGACAGGTCCAGAAGCAGGTTCTGCGCGGTGGTGACACTGGAACCGGTCAGGCCGGAGATCGTGGAAATCCCCGTGACTGCCGTGCTTCCGGCTCCGACCGTGACGATGGGTATGGTGTAGAAGTCCGGATTGTCGCTGCCATTGAAACCACGGGAATGCGTAAAACGGGTTTCAAAACCGAATTTTAATGCGTGATGTCCGCGGGTCCAGCTCAAGGTGTCGCTGAGGTTTGTCAGGGGGCTCTCCTGGCCGCGAGTCGCTGCACCACTGACGCTGGTAATAATGTTGTTCGGAATCAGCGACTGGACCGGGTAGAAGGCTTTCCCGTTGTGTGTGGGAAGCACGGCCCGCGCTTCGTCGCCGACAGAATCCGGTCTCCATATGGAAGACCAGCTATAGTTCCACGCCTTTCGGTTTCCGGCGCGGAATTCATTCAGGATGGTCGGGGTGAGAATGGTAACGAATGAACCGGTGATGACGCGGGGAGCACGTCGAACCTGTCCGTTGTATCCGTCGGGCCAGTTCGTCAGTCCTGCCTGGGCTGTTTCGGCCTGATCCCGTTCCCACGTTCCGCTGAATGAAAGTTTATTACTGGCGTTGAAATTGTGATCGAGTCGAACGCTGTACTGGTTTCGGTTGGTGTCATTGCCATCGCCGTTGGGCGTATCCAGTCCCTTCGATCGGCGCAGCCAACGGAAGCCTGCGGTGTTCAAGCCGTCTCCGATGGTGTAGTCGTTTGGAGATGGCATGCGGCTGAGCAGCGTCGTGATCCAACCGGATGTATCCATAGCCGGTCGATTCACATCCCAGGGAGTGAAGACTCCACCCACATCCCGGCCGAAAACGCTGAAGGTCGTCAGGGGACCCGTGGCGGCCGCGGGTTGTACAGGCGTTCCGTCGCGCGACACCGTGGGAACGTTTGCCAGGGCATTTCCGTTTTGTACTCCGGGGAAGTAACGGAAGTTGCCCAGGCGCGCCTGATCCGTCAGCACCGTTCCCGTGAAGCTGCTCTTCGACAGGTAGCGCTGGCCATCATAGAGGAAGAAGAAAAATGTTTTGTTCTTGATGATCGGTCCGCCGACCCGGCCTCCAAACTGGTTGCCGTTGTAGTAGTCCTTTGGTGCGCCGACGAAATTGTTACTCCATGAGTTGGCGTTGAGTACGGAGTTGCGGTTCACCCAGAATAGGCTGCCATGCAGCTGGTTTGTTCCAGAACGCGTCGACATCTGAATCTGGCCGGAGCCCCGGCCCATTTCCGCATCTGCGGGAGAGACGATGATTCGCAACTCATCCACCAGGTCAGGGCTGACGTAGGTCGTCGTCGCGGCGCCGACATCGTAGCGGCCATCACTGACGGGTACGCCGTCTCTTGTGGTGTTGACCTGGGTGAGACGTGAGCCGGCAAAATTGCTGCCCTGTGTGCCGGATGCAGTGCCGACCAGGTCGAGAATATTCCGCGTCGATAATGGCAGGTCCCGAAGTTTGTATTCGGGAAGGACGGTTCCGACCGATGATGAGGTCGTGGCGATCAGGGTGTCTGCGGCGGAGTTGATATCGACGGACTGGTTCTGCTGGGCAATCTTCATTGTAAAGTTCAGACGCACCTGCTGCGCGACGCCCAGTACTACTTCGTTGTAGGTCTGTCCCTGCATTCCCGTCAGTTCCGCGGATACTTTGTAGTTGCCGGTTTGAAGAGAGGGGAAGTTGTACGCGCCCGTTTCATTGGTGATGGCGGTCGACACGATACCGGTTCCCGTGTTGGTTGCCGTGACCATGACGCCCGGAATCAGGGCCCTGGATTCGTCGGAGACCGTTCCGCCCAGTGTGGCGTTTGTGGATTGCGCAACGGTCTGCGGTAACATCGATAAGAACAGCGCTGCAATCATCCCCGCAGTTAGAAGACGAATTCTCATAGATCCCTCCTCAGCAAACGTGGCTCAGCCGGGAAATAATCGATCGGAATTGAAATTGGCCGCATCGTACTACGTCATTACAACGGAGGGAAGGCCTCAGTTGTGTCATGGAGCCTTTCACGACTCCCCTCCTGGAACAGGAGGGGACGGCGAGCTTGGCGAGCCGGGGAGGTAGACAAGTTCAAGCAGAAAATTAGTTTGGGATTTGACCTACCACCCCGGCCTTCGGCCACCCCTCCTGTGCCAGGAGGGGAATCGGCTTGCGCATTTTCAAATTAATCCGCGAACCAGACTTCAGTCCAGACCACTACCAAGCGCTCAGTACTTTCGAAAACGGTTTTGATTTATAGTCGCCTCATGAACTTTCCTCGATTTTTCATTGGGCTCGTCCTGGCAACGTCCGTTCTGTCTGCTCAGCAAACTCCGCCCGTGACACCGCTGGTTAAAGAGAATGCAACCGTCAAGGTGGCGGAGCATGTGTATGTGATTCCCGACGGCAACGTGGGCGGTGTTCCCAATGTGGGCATCGTTGTCGGCAGCAGAGCGGTACTTGTTGTGGATACTGGTCTCGGACCAAGGAATGGAGAGACGGTGCTGCGCGAGGTGAAGAAACTAAGCAACGCCGATATCTACATCGTCGGTACACACTTCCATTCAGAACACATCCTGGGCGAATCGGCGTTTCCGGCATCCGCAAAGGTGATTCGTGCGCGGGCTCAGCAGCGGGATATCGAGGAGTTCGGGGTGCAACCGAACTTCGCAACACGATCGGCAGAGAATGCGGAATTGATGAAAGACGCGAAGTTCCGTCCGGCTGATGAGCTTTTTGATTCCGAAAAACTTCTCGACCTTGGTGGCGTTCGCGTCAGGCTTCTATGGCACGGCCGCACGCACACCAATGGCGACACCCTCATTTTCGTCGAAGGCGATCGCGTGCTCTTTGCCGGAGATGTCTTAATGAACCGCCGCTTTCTCGCCTTCAATGCCAATGCGAGTGTGCAGGCGTGGATTGATTCTATCGACAAGGTCGAAATCCTTCGTCCCACGCGCATCGTTCCCGCACATGGGGAAATGGGCGACGAGTCGCTGATCGAAGCGAACCGAGGGTACCTGAAGGCGCTACAGACTCGCGTTGCCGAACTCAAACACGAAGGCAAAACTGTCGATCAGGCTGCGGAAACCGTCACTGCCGAGTTTCGAGTCCGGTATCCCAATTGGACCGGCACCGCTGCGGCAGCCGCTCGCGGGGCGTACATCGAAGCAAAGTGACCGAAGGCTGCTTCTCCATATTTGCAGCAGCATCAGCGACGCGTTGATTCCGAAGTTTTGAGCAGCGTCAGGGATTCCGGCTTGTAGAAGCGGTTGAGACCCCACCAGGTCATACCGGCAAGCAACAGGAGCTCGATTGGACGCATGTGCCGATCCAGTGTTGTGTATTCATGAAAGTCCAGGGTGTTTGCCGCAACCGGATTCAACACGTGGCCGATGGAACTCGCAATGCTTTCGGTAAGCGGGCCCACAATCAATGTGTACAAAAGACCCACCACGCCGGCACATACAAAGTCGACGAGGAATGTAGATCTAAAATGTTCGGGCCGTTCGTTGAACGGTTTGCTCAGGACACGCACCATCCAGAACCCCAGCATGGTCCCGGCAAACTCAATCGGCAGGTCGATTTCATCATTCGAAAAAGGATTCTTTAAATATCCTGCTTTCTCCGCCCACGCCTGGATAAAGAACCAGAACAGTCCGACATTCATGAGAATCCTGGCGAACCGAAGCGTATGGTCGAGATCTGCGGACGCGTCCAGGGCATGCCCGCTCAGGCTGGGTGCGTGCTGATTTCGAATGGCTCCATAGATCTTGATGAACACGAGCGAATACAAGATGCTGACGATTGCCGGCCCCATCAGGAAATCATTCCAGTGTGAAAACTCCATTCGATATAGAAAGTCGCCGGATGAAGAGATGACTCGATTCAGGGCATTGTGAATCCACGTTCCAGGTGCGAAGAAGTGGCCAAGGTTCCGGAAGAAGAACTTGCCTTCGTTTCTGAACTCCGAGAACAAGCCAATCATGAGTGCGGCGAGGATTGAAAGCCAAAGGCGAGTTTTAGCGGGAAGCGGGAAGGTTTTTGACGAAAACAGGATTCCAAGAGCTGCAGCTGCTCCAATCATTCCCAGCATTCCGAAGTTTCGGGCCCATGGCAGGTAGGGCAGCGCCTCATTCAGGTTGTCTCGCCCCCATGCCCAGTAAAGTGCGGTGTAACCCGTCACCAGAAAGATTGGAAGCGACAGGATCATCAGAGCCGCGGTCGCTGCAATGAGGCAAAGCTTTGTGCCGCTCGGTGTTGCTGCACGAGATTTCAACTGTGAACCCATGGGCAAGTTAAGGAAAAGGATCCAGTATCAGGGGCACTGTAACATTCAAATGCACAGACGGCGTCACAGTAACTGAGACTTTTCACGATTGAAGTTGTGACTCTCATCTTCAAGCTGCCCGATACGGCCATTTGAGCGCGAAAACATCTCTGCCAATGTTAAATGTTGTCTTTCTCAGTCTTCTGCTATCTATGCTTCCGTTGAGTTGAATACAATGTTCGCGCGTATTTACCCCCCAGGAGGTTGTCTTGACGAAAGAAACGGACGCAGAGAAAGTCGCGCGATACGAAACCGCCTTGAATCAATTCGTCGAGCGATTCAAGGACGACCGCTATGTGCTCGCGGCAGTACTGGTGGGCAGCTTGTCGGAAGCGACGATCTGGCATCGCCACGGGATGGAATTGTGGATCATTGAAGCCGACGGTGTCAGCCGGCGACTGCGAAGCGACGGCAACGATGAACGCATCTTTCGAATCCTGGCGGAGGGCGGCATCAATATTTACGCCGAAGTCATTCCACGAACCCGCTTCAAGCAAATGGTGGAAGGCGCCTCGCGTACCGCGTTCTCCTGTAACTTCTTCGCCGAGCGGAAACTGATCTACAGCGTCGACGCGTCGATTAAAAAATGGTTCGAGCAGGCCAACACGGTTGCGGTTAAGGATCAGGAACGGGAATTACTCGCTTTCACGACCTGGACGATACACTCGCACCTTCATGCGACGCAGCGGCTCAACGTGAAAAACGATCTCGAACTTGCCGGCCAGGAAGTGCTCGGTGCCGCTCACAGCGTGGCGCACACGGAAATCATCCGGCAGGGTAAGGTTTGGGAACAGGACGTCATCTACAAGGCCATCGAAGGCAATCCCAAACTATTCAAGACCATCTACCTCGACGTGTTGTCCAAACCCGGCAATCGCAAAACGCTTTCCGCGGCGCTGGATGCCATCGACGGCTATCTGGACGAGCATTACAAGGCCCACCTGAGGCCGCTTATTCAATATCTGAAAAAGGAAGATCGACTCGTGCCGCTCTCGGAGATCAGCGACCATTTCGCCTATTCCCAGATCCATCCCTGGCATTTGGCCTCGGCTTGCGAGTGGCTGGAACGAAAAGGCCGAATCCAGAAACTTTCCGCTCCATTCAAACTCACCAAGCGCAGCCGCGAGCAGGTGGAAGAGCCGGCCTATCAGCTCGAAGGCTGAGTCGTTAATTACCAATGCGAACCACAATCGAGATTCGGGGAGCCCGGGAAAATAATCTGCAGAACGTCAGCCTTGAGATTCCGCGAGACAAGCTCGTTGTCGTCACGGGCATGAGCGGTTCGGGGAAATCGTCTCTGGCCTTCGATACCGTCTATGCCGAAGGCCAGCGAAGGCTGCTGGCATCCATGTCGACATTTGCTAAGCGTTTCATCGGGCAATTGAAAAAGCCCGACGTCGATTTCGTCAACGGCTTGTCGCCGGTAGTATCGATTGATCAGAAGACGGTGAGCTCCAACCCGCGTTCCACCGTTGGGACGATGACCGACATTTCGGACTATCTGCGAATGCTCTTTGCGACCATGGGCACGCCCCACTGTCCGCTTTGCAAGGAACAGGTCGCAGTCCGCTCCCCGCATCAGATGATGGAACACATCCTCTCCCTACCAAAGGGATCGGAGGTCGAGGTCCGTGCGCCGGTCTATAAGATTTATGGCGAAGACTACCAGTATCTGTTCGAGCAGATTCGCGTCAACGGCTATCGAAGGGCGCGAATCGACGGGAAGCCCCGGGACCTTGGCGACAACATCGAACTGGACGAAGACGAAGAACATGATGTGGAAGCCATTATCGATTCGTTCGTCGTTGCTCCCGGCATCGATCAGCAGGTCGTCACATCGCTGGAACATGGCCTGAAACTCGGCGACGGCTTGCTGGGCTTTCACGTCCTCAAGCCGGCGAAGTCCAGTCCCCAGTGGTCGAAGTTCTACGAGGGCTTCGGCTGTCGAAAGCATCGCATCGTCAGCGGTGAGATGAACCAGGCGCAATTCACGTTCAACGATCCGGCCGGAGCATGCCCCACGTGCGGAGGCATCGGAACGGCAATGCGAGTTCTTCCGGCGCTGCTGGTTCCCGATCCCGGCAGGTCTCTGAGGGAAGGCGCGTTCGTCGATGCGGCGATGAGCACCAGTCGCGACAGCTGGGGTGGACGAATGATGCACAGTCTCTCCGTGCATTACGGATTCAGTCTCGACACACCCTATAACAAGCTGCAGGACAAGTATGTCGACATCCTGTTGTATGGCACGAAGGGAGAGCAGTTCGAAGTCGTCCTGCCGCCCGGCGCCAAGGTGGGTCAGCAGCACGTCGGCAAGAAAATCAAATTCAACGGCATCGTCAATCAACTCGAACACAATTACCGCTGGTATCGCAAACAGGGGACTTCCAGTGCCGGGATGGACGAGTATCTCAAGAAGGTGATGGTGGAGTACGCCTGTCCCGAATGCGACGGGGCGCGTCTCAAACGCGCCCGACGCGCGGTGACCGTGGCGGAGCGCAGCCTGTACGAGGTTGGCGAGTTGCACCTGGTCGGACTGCTGGAATATCTGAAATCCATCAAGCCAACGGCGCGGCAACGCGCTGTTTCGGAAACGATACTGCGGGAAGTCACCACTCGGCTGGAGTTGTTGATTGCGATCGGGCTGGACTATCTCAGCCTCAACCGCGCCTCGGCGACACTTTCCGGAGGGGAATCGCAGCGAATACGGCTGTCGTCGCAGATTGGTTCGGGACTGATGGGGATGTTGTATGTTCTGGACGAACCCAGCATCGGTTTGCATCCCAAAGACAACGTCAAGATGATCGAAACGCTCAAACGGTTGCGGGACCTGGGCAACACCGTGATTGTGGTCGAGCACGACGCCGACACCATGCGGGCCGCCGATCACCTTATTGAGATCGGGCCGGGTCCGGGAGTTCATGGAGGTCGAATAGTCGCAGAAGGTTCGTTGAAAAAGTTCCTTAAGGATCCGCATTCGCTCACCGGCAAATACCTCAGCGGCGAACGGTCGATTCCGGTTCCCGCAAAGAGGAGACCGCAAAACGGCAAGGTTCTGCAGATACGTGGAGCTCGCCAGAATAATTTGAAGAACATCAACGTCGCGATTCCGCTGGAGCAGTTTGTCTGCGTGACCGGAGCGTCGGGTTCGGGCAAGAGTTCGTTGATCCACGGCATTGTGCAAAAGAAGCTGTACTCGCTGTTGCATGACAGCCGGGTGATGGCAGGGGATCACGATGCGCTGACCGGCCACGAACACATCAGCGACGTGATCGACATCGACCAGTCGCCTATTGGCCGATCGTCTCGGTCCAATCCCGCGACGTACATTGGCTTCTACGACACCATTCGCACTCTTTTTGCGGAGACCAATGATGCGCGCCGCCGCAGTTTCACGGCCTCGACGTTCAGCTTCAATGTCAAAGGTGGGCGTTGCGAGGAATGCACCGGTGAAGGTTCCATCACGACGCAGCTGTCGTTCATGCCGGATGTCGAAGTGGTTTGCCCGACGTGCAAGGGAGCGCGATATCACGAGGAAACCCTCGAGGTGAAGTATCACGGCAAAAGCATCGCCGACGTGCTGGACATGTCGATCGAGGACGGCGTGGCGTTCTTCGCGCACGAACCGACGATCGCGCGCAAAATCAGCGTCCTCAATGAGCTTGGCCTGGGTTATCTGAAAATGGGCCACGCGAGCACGATCCTGTCCGGCGGGGAAGCGCAACGAGTGAAGCTCGCTGCCGAGCTGGGTAAACTGAAGCGCGGCAAACACAACCTCTATATATTGGATGAACCGACCACCGGTCTGCACTTCGCCGACATCGATCGGCTGCTGGAGAGTTTGAACCGTCTCGTCGACAACGGGCACTCCGTTGTCGTCATTGAACACAATTTGGATGTCATCAAGACTGCGGACTATGTGATCGACCTTGGACCCGAAGGTGGGCACAAAGGGGGCGAGGTGCTTGCCTGCGGGACGCCCGAGGAGATTGCGTCGCACAAACGTTCCCATACCGGCCGATTCCTTGCGGAGTACCTGTAAATCACAAGCCTCGTTTTGTGCGGCCTGAAACGGTTATTTCTTTCTTGATCAAAAACTCTGGCCCGGTGTTGAATGACGCCTGATGACCAGACTTCTTGCCACGCTGATCCTGCTACAACAGTTGCCGACAATTTCACCGCCACCGCCAACTTTTCAGGGCATGCCGCCGATTCCAGCGATCGAGAAGAGTGGTGATGGCGTTGTTCAAGGTGTGGTCAGCAGGGTGGATACGGGTGAAGGTTTACGCGATGTCGTCCTGCGTCTATACACGCAATGGTCGCAGGGAAAACCGGTAACCGAACTCGACGCGATTACGGATAGTCAGGGACGGTTTGAATTCAGGAATCTGCCGCTGGATTCCTACACACTTTCAGCCAGTCGTGAAGGCTACTTCACGACATCTTCGAATGGCATGCCGGTGACTGAAGCTCAGACTGGTGTACGCCTGGAGACTGCGCGCAAAACCGTGAACGTTGCCATAAACCTCGCACCGGGAGGTGTGATCGCAGGTTCGGTTCGTAATGCCAGCGGGACTCCATCGGTAAACACGCAGGTTGAGGCGATGCGTCTCACGTACAGCAAAGGTCATCGATCCTTGTCCGCTGTAAAATTTGTCACCACGGACGACAGGGGCGCGTTTCGATTGGCCGGCCTTTCGCCGGGGGATTACTACATTCGTGCCGATGCTCCGCCACTGCCTGCGGCCCCCATAGATGAGGAAGCGGATTTGGCTCTAAAGCAGGCCCGTATGGAATCGGATTTGGCTTTGAGGGCCTTTAGTTTTCCAACTCCTGAAGATCCCGGCGTTCCGCGCGGCCTGGCGCGTTCGATTTCGCCTGCGTACGCGCCTGGTACCCTGGATCCGCAACGGGCCGTTAGCTTGAAAGTGCGCGGTGGCGACGAACTTCGGGCAGACATCGAAATTCCAAAGACGTCGGCGGTTCGAATTTCGGGAACTGTTATAAGCCGGGTTGATGGCAGCGCCCAAACCCCGCTGGCGTTTCTACTGGTTCCGCGCGATACGGACTTCGATGAAGGCACGGCATCCATACCGCTCGTCAATGTGGCATCGGATCAGACTGCCGGACATTTCGAAGTGATCGCCCCGCGCCCAGGATCATACGATCTTGTGGCGCTCGTTACTCATAACATCCGAACGGTCATTAGCCCGGGAAGGACTGGTGTGCAGCCGGGATACCTCTCCGGAAGATTTCCAGTCGAGGTTGCCGATAAGGATATTGGTGGCCTGCAGATGGCTGTGGGGCCGGGCAGCGACCTGGAAGTGCGTTATAACGAGTCTGCCGCGGCTTCCATAAAGTCTGGTGGCGTCGGCTACATCTTGCGGAGCCTGGACTCGATCGATACGACACCTCTGGTCGCCAACACAGGCGCCGGCATGAATCCGGACGGCAGGACTTTCTATTCGGTCCGGTTCGAATCCATTTTAAAGTTCGAGAGATTGCCGGAAGGGCGATATCAGATCGAGTTCCCTTACATGCCCGCCAATATGTATGTCTCCGACATGAAGCAAGGCGGCCGCAGCGTTTACTCGGACGGGATCATCGTCGTGGGAAAGGCATCCGCCGAGCCTTTGGATGTGGTGTTCAGCCCCGGAGCCGGCAAAGTAAGCGGCAAAATTCAAGGTGCGGAGACGACGGCATCGCGGCCCGCGCGAATGACTCTGGTTCCCCAGGGGCCGCGGCACGACAATCCGGTGTTTTATGTGAGAGGCCGGTCTAATGAGGATGGAACGTTCAGTCTAAGCGGAGTTGCTCCCGGCAACTATAAGCTGTATGCGTTCGAAATCCTGCCGACGAGTGCGGACGAAAACGCGGCCTTCATGTCGGAGTTCGAAGCTTCGGGCCGGGCTGTGACGGTACGAGAAAACTCCGTGATTACAGACATCTCTTTGCCACTAATTCGCGCGAGGTAAATTCGAGAGCGTTCCGTTGTAGGCGCGGTCTGTGACCGCGCGCCTTCCTGAATTCAACAAAAGCTGTTATCGAGCATCGTGCGCGGTCACAGACCGCGCCTACAAAGCGGAACCGCCAATTTCGTTCAGGGCGTTGCCGAGACGCGCGAGCCCTTCAGCGAAGATTGTTGGGTCCATGCCTAACCCGATTCGAAAGTGTTGGGGACTTTCAAAAAATCTTCCGGGAACAATAGCGGTATCGTAGCGGTGATGAAGCACTTCAAACAGCTGATCCACGCTGCCGGAATGAATTCGCGGGAAGACGCACGTGCCGTAATCCGGCACGGCCAGCTCAACCTGAGGGCAGGAGCGAAGGAAATCGAGTAGTCTCGCTCGATTGCCTTCGATGATTTCTTTCGCGCGGGCGGCCAGACGATCCAATTGCCGGAATGCAGCGACACTGATTCGTTCGCTTGAATGAGAGGCATCTGGATCAATGAGATCTTTCAATCCCCAGATTCGAAGCGCGAGCTCCGGTTCTGCGAGTATCCAGCCGCATCGAAGACCACCCAAGCCATAGGCCTTCGTCAAACTTCCCGTGCAGACGACGCTCGGACCCAGATGAAATGCCGAGGTTCGTTTTTCAAACAGACATTCCAGATAGACCTCATCGATCAGAACTCTGGTGCCTGACTGTCTCGCGAGCTCAAGAATTCTCCGGAGCTCTGCATCTGTCAGTAGCGCACATGTTGGGTTGTGAAGGTTTGTCAGCACCACGAGCTTCGTCGCCGGCGAAAACATTTCCGGCAGGAGGCCCGATGTACCTTCGCCAGCGCGGTCAAAACGCCGGATTGTCGCTCCCAGATACCGGGCCACGGCCAGCAACGGTTCGTAGGCCGGCCGCTCAATCCAAACTTCATCACCCGGCTGGATCTGCGCCGCCATCGCGAGAAAGTTCGCCGTGGACGTGCCGGCTGTCGCAACAACAGACTCTACGGGAACCTTGCAGTGAGAAGCGATCGCGCTTTGCAGCGGTTCGTAGCCATACAAGCCGGGGCTGTCGATGTCGATTTCATCGAGTTGCACGTTCAAGTCGGACAACGAACACGGCTTCACACCGCTGGCTGCCAGGTTGAATCGTGCCGGAGTTCGTGTTTTCGCCCAATGAAGATATTCGGAACGAGCCATCAATCTAGCGGGGTGCGACCATCTTCGTGACTCGGCCGACACTGGTGTCGCCGGCGTACAGGTTGTCCTGCTTGTCGAAAACCCAGTAACTGGCTTCGATGAACTGACCGGTTCCTATTCCCATTCCGTTGCCGATAGCGCCAATCACTTTGCCGCTCCGGTCCAGTTTCAGGAACTGGCCGTCCTGACCGCTGGCCATCCATGGATTGCCGCGTGAATCGAAATGGAGGGCGCACACGAGATTTCTCATTTGCATGGTTCTGAGAAACCTGCCATCGCTGGTGTAGACGACGATCCGATACTGTTCGCGGTCGCCGATCCAGACGTCCCCGTTTGACGGATCGATGGCGAGCCCGTGGACCGAGTCAAACTTGCCTTGCCCAACACTGTTGCCGTACCACTGGCCGATGTACTTGGCGGCCTTGTCGAGATGAATGACGCGCGCGGCGCCGACGTTGTTGGTTGGATCGTCGGACTCGGTGTCATTGGGGCTTTCATCCGCGTGGCCTTCCGCGATGTAGATGTCGCCGTTTTGTCCGAAGGCGATCATGACGGGCTGCCACAGCAGCCGCTGGCCTTTGGCTTCGTTCCAATCGCCGCGGTGGCCGCGCTCGCCGAGAGTCAGTAGAAGCTCACCTTTGGAACTCAGCTTCATCACGGTTGCTCCGTTGGTGTCGACGATCCAGACGTTGTCGTCGGCATCGACGGCCATGCCGTGGGCTTTGTCCTGATGGCCGATGACGTCATCGCCGATCTGCAGAATCAATTTGTGTTCCGGGTCGAACTTGTAGAGTTGAGGACTTCCAGCGGCCTTCCGTTGAAAGACCCAGAGATTGCCTTTGGAATCGAGCGCAACGGAGGGTACCCCGCCGGCGCCGGGAGGGAGGGCGTAGGGATACGTGAATGTGTATCCCAGCTTTTGTTCCCATTGGACGCGTTGGAGGGACTGGCGACCAGGAGTCAGGCGATTTCCGCAGAGAGGTGAACGGGAACATCCGGGTGTGCGTGGGAGAGGCTGTGCGGGAGTTGCAGCCGCGCGGGCAGGAGCAGCACCCCTTGCGGGTACGGTGACACGGCCGTCCGCGTCGACGACGGTGTTGCCGCCGGGATCCGGGAAGGAACCCTGGAGGAACCACGCGGGCGATCCGTTGTCGGCGGGACCGCGGGTTGGCGGCTGCGTTTGAGCAAGTATTCCGGTCGAAATAAGAACTACGCTTACAACTCGAGTGAAATTGCGTGCGTTCATTCTAGCCTCCCTGATTTCGGACGTATTCTGACACAGGTACCGGCCAAATCCGAGCGATCGCCCCTCCTGGCCAGGAGGGGCGATTGCTCGGATTTGGCAAATACACTTTCAATTTGGGACATCACGCGGGTGCTACAATTCACACTTCGTGGAATACCTCGATCTAGCCAAGCAGCTGGCGCGCGATGCCGGCGACATTCTGAAACACTACGCCGGCCGCGAGAAGCATGTGGAGTTCAAGGGGCGTGCCAATCTTGTCACCATTGCCGACAAGGAAAGCGAAGCCTTCATTATTCAGGGCATCCAAAAGCGTTTTCCGGACCATGCCATCCTCGCGGAGGAATCCGGCATCACCGAATCCCTGTCTGGCGCCAAAGTGCGCTGGGTCATCGATCCTCTGGATGGAACGACAAACTTCGCCCACCAGTACCCGTTCTACTGCGTTTCCATCGCCGTGGAAGAGGATGGAGTCGTGACCTGCGGTGCAGTCTATGATCCCTGCCGCGACGAGATGTTCTGCGCATCGCGCGGCGCGGGCGCTTTCATGAACGGCGAACCGCTTCGCGTTTCAGACGTCGATAGACTGTCGCACGCGCTGCTGCTGACCGGATTTCCATACGACTTCCGTGAGCGCATCGAAACTCCTCTGGGGTTGTTTCGCGGATTTTTGATGGAGAGCCAGGCGGTTCGGCGCGGCGGTTCTGCGGCGCTCGATCTGTGTCACATGGCGGCCGGGCGATGCGATGGATTCTGGGAGCTGAAACTTCAACCCTGGGATACCGCCGCCGGCGGCATCATTGCGGAAGAAGCCGGAGCGCGGATCACGGATTTCTCCGGCGGACCGTTTCGGATTTACATGAAGGAGATTCTGGCTTCAAACGGCCGGATTCACGCGGAGATGATCGAGGTGCTCAGGCTCGCCGCTTCGTGAGTCATCTTCACCACAATGAGCGTCCGGTCATCGTACGGTTTTACGCGGCCGATAAAACCATCGACAGCCTCATTCACCGCTTTGACGATGTCTCTCGCGCTTTCCGTGCAGTGTTCGCGAACGATCTGGGCGAGACGCTTGAGTCCAAAATCCTCGTCGGCTTCGTCGCGCGCTTCCACCAGGCCGTCGGTATAGAACACCAGGACGTCGCGTTCCTGCAAATCCAGTTCGATCTCCTGATATTTCGAATCCGGAAACAGGCCAACGGGAATGCCGCCGAGTTCCAGAAATCGAGGCACGCCATCACGCACCAGAATCGGATATGGCAGTCCGGAATTTGCCAAAATGATTTTCCGCTGCTGCGGATCGTAAATCGCATAAGTCAGGGCGCAGTACTGGCTTTCGATGGGTCGTGAATACAACGTCTTGTTCACCAGCTCCAGCATTTGTCCGGGCGGATATTTTCTCGTCGCGCGGGTACGAATGATTCCGCTCGACAGCGCCGCATACAGCGCGGCGGGTGCGCCTTTGCCCGCAACGTCGCCAGCAACGATCGCAAGGCGTCCATCATCGAATGTGATGAAGTCATAGAGGTCGCCGCCCAGGTGGGCCACCGGCTTGAATGTCACCGCGATATCGAGCATCTGCACGGTGGGGATTTCTTCCGGCATGAGCTGAATCTGAATCTCGCGCGCGATCTTCATTTCGCGATCCATGCGGCGTTCATTCTCGGAAACCTTGGCGTAGAGCTGGGAGTTGATCAACGCGGCGGCGATCCGGGACGCCAACGTCTGCAGCAGACGCTGGTGGTAGTCGGTGAAGTAATTCACCACGGTGCTTTCCAGATCGATCACTCCAATGACGCGTCCCTTGTGGGCAAGGGGAATTGCGATTTCCGATCGTGTTTCGGGATGCACGCAAATGTATCGCGGGTCCTGCGACACATCGCTCACACGCACCGGCTCATTCAGCAACGCCGCGGAGCCCACGAGGCCCTTGCCGAGCGGTACCGTCAGTTTCTGATTCACCCGCTCATTGGAGCGAATGACGGTCTTGACCTGAAGCAGTCCGGATCGCTCGTCGAGTTGAAAGATCGAAAAGATGTGGTAGTTCACCGTCGATTTCACGGCGGCTGCGATTTTGTGGACGACTTCCTCGACTTCGAGGGTGGAACTCATTTCAAGGCTCACATCGTAGAGCAGCGATAGCATCTGCCGATTCCGGCGTTCGCTTTCATAGACGCTGGCGTTTTCGATGGCGATCGCAATCTGACTGGCCAGAAGGTTCAACAGGCGAACCTGTTCATCGCGGAAATATCCCACTTCCGGACTTTCGATATCCAGCACGCCAACGACACGGTTCTTGATGATCAAGGGGACTGCAAGCTCGGACCTTGCGGCTTCAACGGCGACGATGTAGCGGGGATCGTCTCGAACATCATCGACTACGACCGGTTTGCGTTCGAGAGCTGCAGTTCCAATCAGACCTTCCCCGAAGGGAATGCGGAGCGTTTGCACCATTTCTTTCGTGTGGCCGATGGCAAACCGGTAGTAGAGGTCCTGGCGTGCTTCGTCGACAAGAAAGATGGCGAAGATCTGATAGGGCACGACACGCTGTGTGAGTTCGGCGATTTTTCGAAGGAGCTGATCCAGATCGAGAATGGATGTGATCTCGTGATTGATTTCAACCAGCGTCGTTAGAAATGTGGAATCTGTCGCCGTGATGCCCGCTTTCATGGCCGCAAGTGTAGCACGCCACCTCCGGTTGACTTGCCCGTGGACGGCGCGTATAAACCCAAGGGATGACGGTCTCCGAACTTCGGCAGAATGCCCGCGAAATCTGGGAGGCCGCGCTGCATGCCGCGAATCCTTCCACAAGTCTTCACAATGCGATCCAGGTATCCGATGGAGTTCTTGCCGTAGCTGGTCGACTGTTGCCACTTGAAGGGCGGCTGATCGTCGTGGGTGCGGGAAAAGCCGCCGCGCGAATGGCCCAGGTCGTCGAGGAGATTGCAGGGAGGCACATTGCCGGTGGATTGGTAGTCACAAAATATGACCACGGTCTGCCGCTGGATCGTATTCGCCTCGTCGAAGCCGGTCATCCCATTCCGGATGAGAACGGTGTTCGTGCAGTTCGAGACACGCAGGCATTGCTCTCGGACCTCAAGCCCAACGACATTGTACTGAGCCTGATTTCCGGCGGTGGTTCCGCTTTGTGGCCGTCGCCTGCAGAGGGCATTACGCTCGAGGAGAAGCAGAATGTCACGCAAATGCTGTTACGCGCCGGCGCGACCATTCAGGAACTCAACGGTGTGCGCAAGCATCTTTCCGGAATCAAGGGTGGCCAGCTGGCGCGCTGGGCGTCGCCGGCTCGGGTGATCTCGCTCATCATGTCGGATGTCATCGGCGATCCGCTCGACTTCATCGCGTCGGGGCCGACTGCGCCGGATACGACATCGTTTAATGAAGCGCTTGCCACGATCCGGAAGTATGGAGTTCAGCCGGCGCCGGCGATTCTCGGTCGGCTGGAGGCGGGTGCGCGCGGTGAGATCGCGGAGAATCCCAAGCCGGGGGATTCGATTTTTCGGCATGTCGACAATTTGATCATCGCGAACAATCGGCTTCTCGTGGAAGCGGCGTCGAAGAAGGCGAAAGAGTTGGGATTTCATACGATGATTCTCGGCACGGAACTGGAAGGTGAAGCGAAGGACGTGGCGAGATTCCTGAGCGTGATTGGAAGGGAAGTCGTTCGCAGCGGAAATCCGGTTCGAAGGCCGGCCTGCATCCTGACGGCGGGTGAAACGACGGTAGCGGTTCGGGGGAGCGGTCTGGGCGGGAGAAACCAGGAGATGGCGCTGGCGTGGGCGATTGCAGCTGCGTCGTCGCAGTCCGAATTGCCTCCTACATGTTTCGCCAGCGTGGCAACCGATGGAACCGACGGGCCGACCGATGCGGCTGGTGGAATTGTGGATCCGTCAACATGTTCACGCGCGGTGCAGCTGGAACTGGTGCCGTCGAAGTTTCTTGCGGAAAATGATTCGTACCACTTCCTGAAGGCGACTGGGGATCTCATCGTGACGGGGCCGACTCAGACGAACTTGATGGATATTCAGATTCTGCTGGTGGGGTAGCTGGACACCCGGCGAAGTGAAACAATCGCCCCTCCTGGCCAGGAGGGGTGGCGCGAAGCGCCGGGGTGGTTGTTCAAGATCCGTATGAAAAGCCGCTGAAGGTTATTTGATCCACCACCCCGTCTGCGCCACCAACGATGCTTCGCGATATTTTTCTTGATGGCGCAGCCACCCCTCCTGTCCAGGAGGGGTGATGGGGACTAATTGTCGCGGGATTTCTGAATGGCCTGACGAACGTTTTGCTCGGTGCGGTCCATATACAGTCGCAGCTTGGCCTGCTGCTGGACGGAAAGTTCTTGATTGATCTCGGAGAGAAACTTGTTTTTCGCTCGGATTTGTTGTGCTTCAGCTTCTTCGAGACGCTTGTTTTGTGCCTGTATTTCTTCGTCTGAAGCCTTCTGATCGTTCAGCTCACCCAGCCGATTGAACGCTTCATTTCTGCGTTCCGCCAACATGAGTTGCTGACGAACATAATTCCCAAGTCTTCCGCTGAGTCTCCGCGTCTGTTCGTCGTTCAGATCAACATTCTTTTGAAATCCCCCGAGGTAACGATCCACAACGGCATTGGCAACTCTGTTCTTCTGTTGCTGCTCGTTCCTTTTTGGGGCATTCGGCTGGTCCGCCGTCAGATTCCGCGGCAGCTGCTGCGCTTGTTTCGCAACCTTTCCGGCTCCTCCCTGAGGCTGTTGCGCGGAAATTCGCGGACGCGCCGGCGCTGGCGTCACAGTCTGTCGAGCGTTAGCAGTCGCTACAGTCAGGATGATCCATGCCAGAATTTGAAATCCAGTTCGCTTCATCGTGTTGCCGGAGCCTGTTCGGCATCTGCTTCCAATATGCGTTGCAGCCTTTCGGATTGTTCATCATTGAGCTGAGAAAGTTCATCAAACACGCTGGTTTGCGACCACGTTGTCATGCCGAGATCGATCACGGCATCTTCCGTAATATCCGTGTTACCGGACTCGAGATTCGCAATCTCGGTAGCCGGTACTTCTGTTGCCGGAAAATTCACGACCTTTGGATTCCAGATCATCAGTCCCGCAGTCAGTCCCGCGGCAAACGCAACAGCCAGGCCCCATGTCAGCGCGGGCTGCATCAACCAGCCGCGCCAGTTGCTCAACCTGGGCTGACGCTGCGCCGCACGTGAGAGCATGGCCGTCCGGACATCGGAGCGGAATTGAAACCAGTCGGGTTCCGGGATGTCCTCGTCGTCAACGACGGATTTTGTCATTTCGGCATGGAGACTTTGTGCAGATACGAAAGCGTCCATGCATCGCGCGCACGACTTCAGATGGCTCCGGCGCTGGGAAGACAGCTCGTTGCCTTCAATCAGATTCGTGAAATCTTCCGCCTTCAAGTGTCCAAGCATAGACGCCTCAGCCTTTTGCCGTTCTTCCCGTGGGTTCTTTTACCAGTTTTCGCAGTTTTTCGAGAGCGAAAAACACGCTCGCTTTTATTGTAGAGATCGACCGTCCGGACATGGTCGCAATCTCCTCGTAGCTGAGCTGCTCATGAATCCTCATTTCGAGAATTGCTTTCTGTTTCGGTGGCAGCTTCTTCACCAGGACTCGAAATTGCTCGCGCTGTTCGCGCTCTTCCATGTCGGTATGGACCGACGCGCGGACGCTGCCGATGCCTTCATTGATCTCGACAAATTCGCGCGCGTTTTTCTTCACGTGATTGATGCAGTGGTTCATCGCAATACGATAGAGCCAGGTCTTCATGCTCGATTCGCGCCGGAAGCTTGAAAGGTGTTCAAACGCCTTGATGAAGACTTCCTGAGCCAGATCCATGGCATCATCCCGATTGTTCACGAAGCGGTAGCAGACCCGGTAAACCTGCCGCTCATACCGGATCATCAGTTCGTCGAAAGCCGTCATGTCTCCGGCAAGATACCGCTCGACGATGCTGTTATCCGCCTCCGTATCCTGTGAAGTCATGGTTACCGGCACTGTCAATGTGCGCTCCATGGCAGGTTAGACACCTCTATGGCCCTGAGGTTTAAAGCCCTTAGGGACAATCCGCTAACCAATATACTATGAGGACTTATGGTGGTGATTTCAAACAAAGTCGCGGTGGTGACAGGTGCCGGGCGGGGAATCGGACGGGCAATTGCCGTCGAACTGGCTCGAATGGGGGCCCGGGTGGTGGTTGCCGCGCGCAGCGTGTCCGAACTGGAAGAGACCGCTCGATTGGCGGGGACTGCGAGCGTCGTGGCAACCGACGTCCGAAGCAGGGATGAAATTCAACGGCTTTTGGACCACGCGGCATCGCAACTCGGCCCAATCGATATTCTGGTGAATGCGGCGGGTATTGGGGTGGCGGGCGCTGTCGTAGACTTCGCGGATTCGGATTACGACGCCGTTCTCGACACCAATTTGAAATCCATATTCCTTGCCAGTCGTGCCGTCCTGCCGTCGATGATCGAGCGGGGAACCGGGCATATCATCAACATCGCGTCTATCGCAGGAAAAGTCGGATCGGCGAACCTGGCGGTGTACTGCGCATCCAAGTTTGGTGTAGTGGGATTTACACAGGCCCTTGCCGAAGAAGTGCGTCAGCATGGGATCCGCGTCAGTTTGATCTGTCCGGGTTCGACAGACACGTCGTTTCTGGGTTCGTCCAGCAAGTCGTCAAAGTCGAGGGATAGAATGCTTTCACCTTCCGATATCGCTCACGCCGTGAAGATGCTGGTGACACAGGAAGCCAATAGCTTCATCAGCGAAGTCGTGATCCGTCCCACCATGAAACCGTAGGAAATGAGGGAACGAGGGGGCTGTCCCCTCATTCCCTCATTTCCGGAAGAAGCGGGCAATCCACCAGATGATTTCCATCAGGAGAAAGAACATGAGCGGTTCCCACGTCACGCCCCCTACGAGATGTCCCAGTGTGTGCTGGGCGATGGAAAAGCCACGGGAATAGAGCTCGGAATGAAATATCGTCGGATGACCGGTGGCCCACGTATATCCGAGGGCGGCAACCTCCACAATCATGTATGGGAAGACCAGGAGGTACGAAGCTTTCAGTCTTTCCCAGTGTGTATCGATGGTGAGGGCGAAGTAAAAGGTTGCGGCAATGGCGATGACCGACATGCTGAAGTACTTCACGATGTTGTCTGGCAGGCCGGAGATTGTCAGAACAAAGCGGATGACACCCATCGCAAAGATAGCTGCGATGACCGCTTTCATTGAGGTTCTCTGGAGCAGAGGCTTCATTGACACTGACTTCTATTTTCCATCCACCGAGAACCCGAGAAGCACATTGCCGGGCGCACCGCCTGCCGCCACATAGCCGGAGTTGATGAAGAGCATCCCTCCGCCGATCACTGCTCCGGGACCGTCAATCGATCCGCCCCGGCCGGGAACCCCATTCACCGTCTTATACGTCTGCTGCGTGTCGAAGTCCCAGATGATGCTGCCATCGGCTGTGGAGTACGCGCGCAGATGTCCATCCACTGCTGCGGAGAATGCCGCGCCTGGAATGACGCTCACAGCGGCGGATTGAGCAGGGCTGCAACGCGGCCGCTCGCCGCATACTGCGGGCGGTGCGTACCAGACTTGCTTGCCATCCGTCACTCGAAGCGCATACATCCCTCCGCCGCGTTTGGGATCGGCATCCGTGGATGTACTGAAAGTCAGCATGATCCGGCCAATGTCGGAGTTCGCCACGTAGACGTTCTTCCCATCTGAGGCCGATCCCCATTGCACGCCACCCATCGTTCCGCCCTGACCGACGCGCGTCTGCCACAGGATTTTCCCTCTCTGGTCCGGATCCAGAGCGTGGACCATGCCCGATTTCTGTCCGGCGATCAATGCGCGCTTGCCGTTCGGGAGTGAAACCAGAATCGGGCTGGACGAGAAGTCGAAGTCCGGACCATTCGTCACCGGGCAATTGGTTTTGTCCGGGAGCCGGCATGCGGAAACATACGCGTCTTTTTCGGTCATCTGCTGCGACCACAGGATTCTTCCGGTCTTCATGTCGATGGCAAC